>TBL_comb48_EPIDRAFT_1000074_pt1 | contig 70530 bp, 66 predicted proteins | sample TroBogEpilimnion_37_FD_10681 | JGI IMG/M metagenome (IMG submission 10681) | reverse complement strand
AACTATACTAATGGTACCTCGGTTATTTGTACCGTAGTTATATAATTCTAAGTTTTTGTCAAATTGTAGTATTGGTCGTTGAGCCTGCTGTTGATAAAGATCACTCGATGAAGATTGGCTAAGCATTATGATATCAATATGATACCAGCCGTTATTTGCACTCCATTGGTTATTATCATTACTGCCACGTTCAATTGTAATATACAGTGGAGTAGAATTAGCAATACCATCCCAACCATATAGATCCCAACCACTAAGATCCCAACTGCGTGCAGCATTGTCTGTTATATTGATCAATTGTATAGATTGACCTACCCCGCCTATAATAAGTTGTTTACCATTTAGCGATATGGTAAGATCAGCTGTAGGAATTATTTTCAACCCCGTGGAAAAGACCAACGGGTCAGCCTCTGTAAATGTAGCTATTGTATTGTTTGCTAGATATTTAACGGTTCCAACATATGAATACTGTGTTTGTCCAACTGCTGTATTGTTTAGATCAGTTGTGTTTAATAATTCTATTGCATCCGGGCCATTTGGTAACCAATAATAGTTTGTATAATTTACAAACATATCTAGTTCTATTGGAGGACTCCAGGAATAATACTCTTGGTTAAACAATCTATTATGATTATTGGTAATAGCCCCTTGGAAATTTAACTGGTTAATTAAATCTTCATAGAACATTGCATTTGACAACTCAGAGTTCTGATAAGTTGCGCTAACTATAGTTGGATCAAGCTGATAATTTTTTCTATTAGAATTTGGCTCTGGGATATAAAAATCAGTTGTAGAATTATACCACGCTGGTATTTGTCCTACATATCCATTTAAAAATTCAACGCTAGCAGGCTGAAATAAATGATTTACAGTTGCATTAAAGAATTTTTTAAGCGAATCAGTTTGAAAATAACTTGGTAGTAAATCAATTGGAGTACGCTTTATGTAGGTTGTATTTTCGTTAGCCATTGTTATTGCTTATCCTTAAAACTGAATCGGTAAGACTTTGAACTATTTGCACGTTTTGAACTGTAGCACAGCTGATTGGTATTTGATTAGGCAAACACTCTATTTCAAATAAATTGCCAAAAGCTGACTGCGAATTTTGAGGAACCATTACGATACTGCCTATAATTGTAGCCAGGTTTTGATGTACATATGCTGCCATTTCTGTAAAGAAAAAGCTATCCCCAAAATCCCAATTCACCAATGCAAAATATTGATTTATAGTTTGTATAACCAAACTTTGAATTTGATTATTTGTGTAAGTTGTACCTGGAACAGGGACCACAAGAAAATTTGCCTGTAATTCTTGTGCTGCTTGTGGACCAAACAAAAGCAAGTAACTAACTGGATGCCAAATCATTTGATCAGTCATCATTGCATATTGATCTAGATTACTAAACGTGGCCGCAAGTTCTGCACTTGTTTCAGGTAATGGTATTGATGCCAAGCTGCCATTTGTTGCTATCCAATTTCGTAAAGCAAGATTATAAGAGCTAGTCAACACATACATGTCTATTACATTTGTCACAGCAGGATTAATTCTTTGGTCAGTAGGAGCATAATGGACCCAGGTAAATGCTAGGTTATCACGGCCTATTCTTACTTTCCAGTTGGTTGTTACATTTACCAAAGTTCCAACAATGTCTGCGGCAATGCTTTGATATTGATAAACTATTTGCTGATTTATTGTATAAACAATCTTGCCAGGTACCCAATAGGTATTGACTGTTAATTGTCCATTAATTATCACGGTAATAGGCGGAAGTTGACTTACGTCTTGGAATATTTGAGAAGGGTCTAATTCAACTGGTTGCCAGTATTGATATCCTTCAGATGAAGAAATTTGTTGCCAAAATAATAAATGCGATGCATTTACAGCAGGATTTACAACGGCATTGTACTCATCTGGGTTATTTGGAACGCCATAATTATTAGACTGCCACATAGTTACTCTAACACTGCTAGGATCGGCATAGCCGTCTGGCTCAATTTGCTGTCCAATTATTTGCCATAGATAATCTTGTCCCAATGATGGTTGAGGGTAAAAAATTATCTGGCTATTTGTTTGGGTGAGGCTTGCAGGGTTTGAAAGTGTAATCAAATTTAAAGAAAGTGAAGATACTATTGTATTTGGTGGAATTCCGGGTCCCAAAACTATTTGTCCAGTTTCGATCCCTAATGAACTTGCTACGATAACAGTATTGTTACCAGCTGTCATCGATGTAACTACAGTCTGTATTGATGCTGTATTTGAATTTTCATTTGTACCTAGTATTGAAATATAATCATACTCTGCAGATCCGGTACTTGGATCGAAAGATTTTTCAAAGCTATCAAAATAAAATTGTGTCTGTGTAGCACTTTCGAAGATATAACGTAATGCTCTACTGTTAACAGTCCAGCCTGCTCCGTTCCAGGAAACAATGAGTAACCAACTATTATCTTTATTGGTATTTGATGTATTGCCAGCATATGCAGTACTAAATGTAGTCGCTGAATTGAGATCAGATGTTGGAATTACCACCCAGTAATCTAAGGTGCCTTGTGAATTAAGAATACCTTGTGCAGCATATCTGATTCCAAAGGTTGTATGCGACGCCATAGCTGCGGCAATAGAATTAACAGAAGATTGAGTCAAAGTGGCATTGTAAGCTGTAATTATTTGAACAGGGACATCGTTACTGGCAACCGTAACGCTTAGAGTTACAGCTCCTGGGCCAGCATTAGGACCCGATGCAATACCGTTTATAGATCCTGTTAAATTTACACCAGTGCCGTCACCTATAATACCAACTACAGATGCTATTGTACCGCTAGCAAATTTAATTATTGATCCTGTTGTAATATAACCGAGGAAACTTAGCATAGGTGCATAATTGCCAATTTGTACAGCCACGGATCCTACATAAATTGCACCTGTGCAACTTTTAGTAGAACTTGTAATAGTATTCCATGTGTAACCAAATGGCACGGATATACGAGGATAATTATAATAATAAAAATCCTCTAATTCTGATGCAGCATTTTGCTGGCCCAGACTACCATTTATAAGCGGTTGAATTTGTGTGTTCACAATAACAGATAGATTAATACCGGGTGAATTTAAAATTGACACTGTATTCAGATCGTTTTCGCTGTAAAAAATGCCATCGGTACATACAACGTTTAGGCTGTTATAACTACCAGTTGGATCATTTATATCAAGGTATCTGCTTTGACCGCTGTAATATCTGTTAACAGCTTTGACCTTTAATGCTGCAGGATTACTTAATGGCAAAAGATTATAATCTTCACCGTTTACCATCCTATCCTGCGTATAATAGACCTGTGGAGCATTTAGTGCAATTTGAGGATTAGTTTCGGCTGTTTGTGCATTTGTAACAGTATATTGTAAATTGGTTGTAAAGGCTACGTTATAGATATTATTAAGCTGATCTGCATAACTAAATGCAAAAGTTTGATCAGTAATGTCTGCCGGTAAAATTTGATATGTAAGATTATTGCTTATTCTATACCATACTCTAATTACACCTACTGGTACATTTCCAAATGTACCGTCGGCAAAACGTATAGATATCTGATCGCTTGTGTCTACATTTCTGCTGATTACAGCAAATATGTTACGAACGTTGTTTGCAATACTATTGTAGATAATATTAAATCCTGCTACGCTTGGAACCTGTGTCCATTGGGTGGTAACAAGACCGGTTGTATCAACATTTTGTACCCAAATATCAGTTTGATTAACATTGTCAGCATTTACGTCTATTATTCTATTGGCAATTGGTTGCTCGCAAAGATAATCCTGATACTGCATTGTTCCTTGTTTGAAATAGAAAAAGAATCCAGTATTTGGACTTGAAAACCCATTACCGTCATTTTGATAAATTATATTCCAGCTGTTCAAAGGATTCGGGTTGACTTCGTAAAAAGATCCAGAATTTAAGATATTTTGAGTGGTACCAGTATTAAATCCTGCATTTGCTAATTCAAAATTTAAAGTATTGCCACTTACACTTGCTGTAAAAGGAATAACACTTGTTGGAATACTTGTGTTATTCATTTCATACAGCTCGGTAAGAATTCCGTTCACTGTGCCCTTTTGGCTTGGATTTCCAAAGGTATTAGTAGTGTTAAGAGTAGCATTTAATACCAATATAAACTGTTCATACCAGTTTGGATTATTCAAATCATTCCAATTGATTTGTACATTTTGAAGGTTGTTACCATCTGGATCAATTATGGGTTGATCTGTAATTATGCTTGTAATTTGCAATAGTCCACTAGCTGGAATGCACCTCTGAGGTTGATAGGATAGCATTCTAGCAAGTTTAAAAATACTATCTCTACGTGTTGCAGTTTCAAGAAAATTTTCTCTGGTGTTAAGGTCCATACGGAAAGCAAGACTTTGACCAAGATAAGCCAGTAGATCAATAATGGCTACAAATTCAGAGCTTTCAATCCAATCTGTAAAATCTTCTGGATAATTTAGTCTGATATAATTGATCATTGCTGTACGAATTGTTTGGAAATCGTATGCATTGAAGTTAATCTGAGTAAAGGCAGTATAAATTACCTGCCAGTCTTGTGCTGCAAATAATTGGCTTTGTCTGACTTGCTGTGTTGTTGCCATATCTTGTAAATTCCTAGCTTATCCTAATGCTGCACTTCGGTTGTCAAAATCTACCTGAAAATTTCCAACGGCATTCCAAGGTACATAATAGAGTTGCATCTGTATTCTTACACCAAATTGTTGCTGAGTAACATTTATTGACTGTAACTGTACTCTTGGATCATTGTTTATTATTTGTTGCGCCTCATAAACTATAAGATCTCTCACGCTATCAATAGGCTCAAATAGATACTCCCACCCTCCAAATCCATATCCTGGCATCATTAATCTTTCGTTTTTGCGAGTATTAAACGCATTATAAAGATCTTGATTCACTAATTTAATGTCGGCAAGCTGTTGACTACCAAACGTATTAACAGTAGTATAACCAACAAAGAGATTTTTACTTGTCAAAGTTACCATAATGATATTTATCCTTAAAAAATCACCGTTTTTGAGTTAGACTATGACCAAACCTATTTTGAATAAAAAACCAAATGTTGAAAACGCAGTGTTCACTTTTATACACTCTATAATTCCAGATTGTAAAATACATCCTCTAATGGATTTTTTATCGATTTACAGTTTGATAGCCTTGAACGTATAGAACTGCTGCTTTATTTAGAGGAAACCTTTGCTATTGCCATTGAAGACGACACCATATATCAAAAAGTCTCGCAGGTTGGGCCCTTTATAAATGAAATTAAACGAAAATACAGCCTTGATTAAGCAAAATTTAATTGAAGAGATGGCTCGTATAATCTACGCTGATAGTTATACACAGTATGGAACATGTACGGCTGATCATTGGAAAAAAACCAGTGAAACACAGAGAAATTTTTGCAGAGGGCAAGCAGAAGCTGTTTTAAATTTTCTCATACAAAAAAGTTTAGTAAAGACTTTAATTAACTAAAGGACAAAAACATGTTTGTGGCACAAGTTGGTGATGACGAAGCAAGACAGATGCTTATTGAGTTATTTGAGAACATGCCTACATCGCATGGTCAATATTTTGATAACGGTAAGCGATGGTGTGCTATTTGCGAATCGTCGCAGATTGTTCGCAAAGCAACAGAGCATAACAAATTTGCAGACAAAATTTGTTGCAATTGTAATTGCATATGGCCTGAATATCAGGATATGATCGGTATGTTTGATGCAGAAGATTTCTGTGATGAGCAGATGCTAGACTTTTTCACTATACATTAAAAATTTTAAGAAAAGCTAAATATGTGTGGATGGCACATATTTGGATTTTAAGTAGAAAAACAAATGAAGAATATGAAAATCATCGGCTCTTAGAAACATTTTCTGCATATAACATTGATGCCAAGTTAATTCATCCAAATTCTCTTGATTTAATTGTTACTAAGAAAGACAATACTAACGTTTGGCTAAATGGTAAAAAACCAGAATTACCAGATGCGGTTCTAGCTAGAACAGGCTCTGGTTCTAATTATTTTTGTTTGGCTGCTATGCGCCAACTAGAAAATCTAGGGGTTCCAGTTATTAGCTCGAGTGCAAGTATAGATAGAGTAAAAGACAAACTAGAAACTAGCCAATTACTTGCTAAGCACGGACTTCCTATACCAAAAACCATGTTGGTGCGTTGGCCTATTAACGAAGAGCTTGTTGACCGAGAAATCGGTTGGCCTTGTGTAGTTAAAGTGATAACAAGCAGCCATGGTAAAGGTGTTTATCTGTGTAAAAATAAATCAAGTTTTGCGGAGCTCATGGAGCTTATCAACAGCCTGTCTACTAATAAAAGCTTGATTATTCAAGAATACATTGGATACAAAGTTGGAACTGATTTAAGAGTTTGGGTAATCGGCGGAAAAGTAATAGGAGCAATGCAACGCACAGCTCAAAATGATTTTAGAGCAAATATCTCAAACGGTGGGTCTGGGGCACAATTTGCAATTACACCTGAGATTGAATTTATTGCAGGCGAAACGGCAAGAATACTGAATCTAGATATTGCAGGTGTTGATTTATTATTTGACAAAGACGGTTTCAAAGTTTGTGAAGCAAATAGTGCGCCTGGTTTTTACGGCTTTGAAACCTACTGTCAACACGATATGGCTAAAGCTATTGTTGAATACATCAACTTTAGAATTTCATAATTACTGATTTGGCTGCAACGGTGTTACCTGTCCTGTTCCTGTATTGGAAAAATTAGCGTTTAGGCCGTTAGGACTTTGATTTGGCACAGTCTGCTGGAACGGCGACAGCATGAAATTTGTAGCCTCTGCTAATCTACGTTGAACTAACTGTGGCACAAGTTTACCTGCACCGTTTATAGTCCATTGCATCCATAAATTTGGAACATTTTGGTAATTTCCTGCATTCAGTTCTTTTATAACAGGTGCATTAGTAAAGTTTGTCTGACCAATATTGAATGCAAGACTGCAAAGCATATCGTATTGTGTCTGTGTTACTTGTACATTGTTTATCACTGGACGCATCCAATTTTGAACAGCAACCATATCTTGTTGAAACAGCTGACCTATCAGCTGTTGGCTTAATGGACTTAATAGACTATAACTTGTTCCGTTGATGCTTACTTGACCGGTGCTTATTTCGACAGGTGTGAGGTTATGTCCGTAACCTATCTGCGAAACAGGCGGCTCGCCTACGATTATTGGTATGTAACTTCCATTTTCATAACCTTCCATAAATTGCGTACCTTGTTGAGATAGTTGCACACTAGCAGATGGTTGTAGAGCAGCATTGCTTGAACTAATTGGTCCTTTGAATGCATACACAGGTTGATTCTGCGCATTATAACCTGCTCCTTGGTAGATTCCAAGCGGCATATTTGACAGCGGTGAACCTATAATATTCAAAGGTTGTTGACTGTTTGTAATAACTTCGCCGGGTCTAAGTCCGGTATTAGTATTGTACTGAGTAGCATTTTGTATGCCATATGCATTTCTACCACCATGATCGTCGTAAGGTTCGTGATAAGGCAAATGATATACAATTGTATCTGTTAATATGGGTATTACATTTCCAAGTGTATCTAAAATTCCATCCTGTTGATTGATGTCATTTGGACCCTGCGCAGCGACCGCAGCAACGGCCAACGGCGGAGCCGTGCCGTTTATGTCCACACGGGTTGCAAAAAGGTTAATTTCACTGGAAGCTCCAAGTGCATAGTCCTGTCCAACGCTTTCGTGTACGAATCCGCCTGCTGCCCGGTTCCAGTTGGTTCCGGCGGTGTCAAACATGTTTGCCCCTGCAAACCGATGCATGTCAGCACCGGAGGTTAGGAACATATACTGATTTGCCAGCAGATGCATACTATTGGTACTCTGCATTCTAATATACCCATTTTGTATACTAGGATTTTCATTTACCAATCCACATGAAGGGCGAGATGCGCTTCCGGTACCAGGAACTGTGTTATTGACTCCGCCTGCGGGCTGGCCCGGAACAGGCGTGCTACCGCCTGAACCTAGTAAATCTGGGCGTTGCATGTACAGATTTGATTCTTTGGTTGCGCGATCACCAATACCCTTTCTTGGTGCTTGTATAATAAGATTGGCAGCGCCTTGTAGATCATTGTTGGTGATAAAGTTGTTAAGGCCATTGGCTACCATCCACTTTAGTGCGCTTGGAAGATTATATTGTACGCTGGTTAGCGCGGCCTGCTGATAAGGGCCAAGTATATCCCACGCACCGCCTAAAGTACTGTGAGCACCGGCTATGTAAATTTGAACATCAATTGAAAGCAATGCAGAACACTGATCGTCGGTTGCATTAGCATTATTTGGTGGATTTACAGACGTACTTGGCATAGGTGATACTGCGATTCTGCCTGCCGTTCCTGTATCTATATAACCTTGCGCATATTCATTGGGTTTAATTTGATGCCCATAACCGATACTAATGTGCTTATTTGATACTGTATCCCAATATGCTTTATTTGATTTGCCTTCTACTTGTTTGAGAAACGGCACTAAAACGCTAGTAGTGGTTGTACCAGCTGGTGCTGCGTTACCTACACTACCCGACGTTGATGTCGCAGCAGGAACAGTGCTCCCTGGCAGATTTGATGTAGCCGGAGGCGGGACTGGTGCTGGACTACCGGTTGTTGGGGTAGCTGAACTAAAGTTACTTGTGCCAATTACAGCTGATCCACTTTGAGGTTGTGTAGAAGTTGTTGAAGTAGGAATATTGCCCGTTGAGCCTGTCTGCGTTGGTCCAGATCCGGCAGTATTTGCTGGTTTTAACAGGGGTGTTAGATCGTTTGTCACTACGTTGTAATCTCTTGGAACAATATTATCAGACGTAGGATAATTAGACAACGGTAGGGTTTGATCCCCTTTTGATAAGGCAAAAGTTTTTATCGTGTTGGCAGATGCTGTGTTGTAAGGCAGTATCCAAACATAACTAGTTGCGTTCAATGCTCCTCTTATTAAACTAATATTAGTTAACAATAAAGTTTGATCACTGTCAGATGCTCCTACACTAACTACACCATTTACTATACCATCAGCTGTATTAAAGTTATTCTGAACTGCAACCAATGCGTCGCTACTGCTATATCCAGGCTGTGCCAGTGATGTTGAGCCAGGAATACGTGATGCTAGTGCTAATGCAGTGCCATCTCCGACTATAGCCGAAGGTCCGGGTGTAGGAGGAGCAGGTTGAGGGGCATTAGCTTGTGGATTGACAACCGGAGTTACGGCTGTAGTGCCTCTTGCTCTAATGTTAATATTTTGTCCAGCTTCTATGTTAACATCTTGATCGGCTCTAAAATTCAAACTGCCTTGGCTGCGAATACTAATATCACCATATCCATAAACATCTATACGACCACCGGCGTCCATACTTAACCAGTTTTTACCGTCAACTGAATTCATGTATATGCAACCTGTGGTATCATTTATCATGATTTGAGCACCACTTGGTGTTCTAAGTCTAATATATGTGTTAGTTGGATTATCGTCGTATACCAGCTGACTGCCGCCGGGTGTTAACCAACCATACACACTTAATGGTGGATCAAATCGGCGGGCACCGCTTGTAGAAACACCTCTTATTGTATCTTGATCAAGTCCTTGTATTTTCAGCTGATCTGCAAGAGGATAATATAATGGTCTGTCTGGAGTTTTGAGACTCGATTGTGTAATTTTTTTATTGTACTCTGCCACAGGAAGAGTAGCTTGGTTATTATTGCCTGGTAATCCAGGTACCATTTGATTCATATTTTGTTGATACAAACATCCAAACCAAATGCCTCTACCAGGGTCGCCATTTATAAATGCACAAACAACCTCATTGTTAATATCTGGCGGCACAAACCACATACCATAACTTTTTTGAGTACTAGGAAAACTATTATCGTTTTTGTTATCCAGTACATTTGTAGCACCGGCAAACGGGGAACAGTAGCTCATTATGTACCAGCCATTTGAATCATTTGGATCTCCGCTGAGCTCAGGAATCCAAACTTTTAGTCGGCCCATAGTATTAGCATCTTCTACGTACTTTACGAAACCTACGTAAATTTTATCCTGTAATGTAGCTCTACCGATTGGTTGTTGCGAATATTCTTTTGGCGCATTGATATGCTTTGTTAGTTCTACCATGCAAATATTTATGCGTGTTTAATGGTATAAATTTTATTAATATGCTGACTGACCAGTGACACTTGTAAATGCATTTGCGGCGGTAAGTTTAGCCTGTGCAGCTACAGCCTGTGCATTATTTGGAACATTATTGGATATTTCACTTGGTTGAGGAGCTTGTGTTAAGTTATCTCTAATACCGTGCAAAGTTTGTGTAAACTGTCCATCTTTAAACAAACTTTCAACTTTAATTACAGTATAAAAAGCATTCCAAACAAGTGTTGTGTCGTTTAAGTCCATAAATCCTGTTTGCTCGTTATATGCGGTACCGGTTCTAAGAGTAAAAAGAAAGCCAGTATCACCATTCCACGGCCACAAAGCATCTGTAGTATTGGGAGTTGGACTATTGCCATCGCCGCATTTGAAATCTTCATCTATGTTGCCTAACCCTAACCAAAAAGGATCACCTCTAATGCTCAAATCTATGTTTGCATATGAGGTCTGTGTAGTTTCGTATAATATACTTGCTACCAAACTGCGATTTGGCGGCAAGTTTGCAGGATTTTCGCTCGACGTTGCATTTTCAGATTGTCCGCTACCGCCAAGCGCTGCATTTTGTTGTGTTGGCATGGGATTAACTCTAGTGCTAATTGGAACTGGGCTTGCGGGGGACAGTGTATTAGCTATATCTTCTAAATATTTGGTTTCGCGCAATAATGTTACCGCGGTATTAGCTAAATTTAAAGATTGATTTGTAACATTATTACTGGCTTGTGTAGCTGTATTTTCCGCAGCTTTAGCTTGAGCTTCAGCTTGAGCTGTAGATTGTCCAGCGATTGTTTGATTAGCAGATAGTTGATCAAAATTGGTTCCTGGATATCTGCTTGTTAATTGATTGCGTTGTTGATTGTAATCTTGTATTTGCTGGTTATAATACTGTCTTTGCGTAGGATCACTTGTTGTAGATAACTGCTGCTGTGCATTTTGCAAATTACCTTTTAAAGTATTGTATTTAAGTAACTCTTCCGTTGATACACCTTTTGCATTAAATTGTGGCCCTGACGTAAAATTGTCATACAAGTTATGACCAAGATTATTGGCTATTCCAATTTGTGCAGACATTTTTAGTTTAAGTTCATACTTTAATACATCAAGATTTTGCCCAGTGTACGTCCAAAAATATCTTTTTGCGAAACGTAATGAGTTAGCAAGGCTTTGTTTTCTAGGAATTTGTTGTGTAGGTTGGCGTGTCATTTCCGCAGTTTTTTGATCAATTAGTAATCTATTTGTTGCAAACGGAAAAAAATTATAAGTCACCTGTCTCACATAATCTTTAGTTTGCGGATCTATTGGCGTTAGTAATTTAGTAACTGGTTTGATTACAATACGATTAGCCATGCCGTTTATTCTTATATTAGCTGCTGCGGTAGCTGATGTACTGGCACTGGTTGGTTCACCTGCTGTAAAATTTTGACCATCTGTTGTCATGCTCATGACAAAGTTTAAAATAGACACTAAGTCCATACCTCTTGCAATACTAATAGTTGGTTTTTGTAAATTACCACCTATAATATCAATGTTGCTATTACGCTGGTTATCGGTTGGTGCTTGACTAAATTGCCAAGTTTTCATCCAATTAGGTGTGTTGATTTTGTATATAATTCTTGCTTTACCACCGTAAAGAGCGGCGTTTTGAGCGGTCCATACGTCGGCTAATTTAGTAAAAAATTCTCCAACAGTTGCAACTGGACCTATATTAGCTGCGTTTGACATTATACCAACACTATCTGCCAACGGAAACATATTTTGTGGTAAAAGAGTAATGTGATAGGTAGTACCAGACTCTGTTGTATCAATATCTATTTCAATAACTTGGACCATGTAAAGTTTATACTGTTTACTATGCAGATCAGTTGTCGCAACGGTCCCGTCTTCGTTATATCCTGTAAACCATATTTCAATAAAATAAGATGTGGTTGTAAAATAATTTCCTATACCAAGTGATTGTGCTGTATTGAATAAATTATCCACAAGCGTACAGCCGTAAGGCTCTACAACTGTCATTTCCATTTTCAAATCATTTGTAGCAGTAGATGGATTCCCTGGCAGCAGGTTTGTAAATTTAAATTCTGTGATATTGTATAATGCTGTTGCTCCGCTTTCGGCAATAATAATTTTTCCATTGTTAGCATATGCGCTACTGCCTGCCGATTGAACCAACGCTGCATTTTTATCTCCTGTAAGACTCCAGCGTATGTGATATGTATAGTTGGCATAATTCCATAAAACATTTGGGGCAAACGTAAATTTTGCATTGTTAACACCTGGAGCATTTAGATAACTGTTTAACAATCCAACTGTGCTAGCACCACTGTCGCTTGCGAGTAGACTAGATACTTGACCACCAAGCGACTGTGATTGACTGGTATTTGTTTGCGGTTTGGATGTTCCAGCAGCTTGATCAGGTTGTGGATTAGGAGTAGGCCCTTGTTGTGCTTGGGATGCTGGTGACGATAACCCTAAGTAGTTTAAAATTCCCATAATTAATATCCACCTGATGGTAAGTTAGTTTTAACAGGCAAATAGATATTCAGCCCTGTAACTAAATCATAAATTGGATCTTGAATCACATCAGGGTTTCGTATTGCAAATACCCACCAATATCCAGTAGTTCCGTAAATATCATAACTCAGTAGATCTGGTCTATGCTGATATCCGGCAGTTACTGTAAAAAGTGTATCATTTTGATCTGGTGTAATAACAGGCGTATTCCAGAAATCCAAATATGGAAGATAGTTGTTTATTTGTGGTGTTGTGTAATAGGGACTTGTCCCTTTGTAAAATGCCTGTGTCATATCCAAGTTCCGTTAATCAAAAGTTGACCAGTTCTAAATTGATCTAGATTAAAAGCACGCAGCCTCTGAGGAGTATTCTGTACAGTTAGTTGCACGCTGATAGTAAACACAGCCGGTAACCATGCAAAACCTTGAGAATAAGTAGCAGCCGGTGTAGGTTTTATCAAATTGTTAAATGCTGTAGCAGCTAAACCGGGATCATATGCCGACGCAGAGTTTTGTGTAAAACTAAAACTCTGTTGCCCTGTTTCGTATTCTGTATTCACGGAATAAGCAGTTTGTACCGGTACATAGTCTACATCTTTTGGTAATGTAACACTAAATTGGGTTACAATTACTGGTAGGGCATTAAACATAAACTGGCCATATGCGTCAAAAAGCAAGACCGGCGGCGGAGTTCCAGATAAGTCACCTACTCCTCCTGTTCCACCAAAATACATTTTAGTTACGGTGCGCAAAAAATGGATGCAGGCAAGAGAGTACAAACCTTCTTTTTGATTTTGTACAGTAAAATCACCTTCTACAGTCAGTTTAAGAGCAGGAGTTTTGCTGTACGAATAAAAATCTTGATTTGCGTGTACAATTTCCATCTGGGTATAAGTTACATCCTGACTCCATGTGATAGCAGGCTGGTATGGAAAAAGCATACCGTTTGTGCTTGACAGTGGCGTCATTAATCCGGACGCTCCGTATATTTGTGATGATGCATTTGGTTTAGGTCTTAATCTTACACGTCTACCGGCTGCATCGTTTAAATTTTGTGGTGCCTGCGGAACTAACGGTACCCCGTTTGCGTTTGCAGCTGTTATATAACCTTGAAAATTGCCGGATACGGCTGCACCAGCGACATTATTTGGAACTCCTATTATACTTCCTTGCGTTCCTAATTGCTGAGCAGCGTTTGAAAGTCCGGTTGATGCAGCATTACCGGGCAGTGCAGTTGGAATACCGCCCGGTGGTATAATTGGATCAGCTGTGGTTGACCCTACTGAAGCCGGCAACGGAGTATTTGTGAATTGTTGAGGTGGGGCAAGTTGCAGGGAATTTGTTGCTGTTGTACCAGTTACTACACTTTGTTGAGCAGCCGGTTGTGCTATAGATTTTGCATAATCTATTAATTGTTGAGCAGCAGCTGGAGAAATAGTATCTCCTTTAGATGCAAAATAATCAACAACTGCTTGTAGTGTAATACCAGGGTTGTTAAGTTCTTCAATGCTAAATGTTGGTGCATTTCCAGCAGGCGTTGTTAAAGTATCGCTCATTGCAATCTCAAATATAAGGTTCACTTATATTTATAGTCGCTTTTAACCCCTTGAAGAACAAAGTATAGTTTTTGACATTTTGGGCTAAATTAATTAAAATGATATGTTTAATTGCATTTATAAAGGAAGCTAATGGCTGTAACCGTTCAACCAAAAATAAAATATCTTACCAACAAAGATTTACTAGAGGAAATACACTTAAGCAAGTTAACTTACTGTTCTTGCATAGATCCTGCATACAACCGTTATGATTTTATTGTTCAAAATGTAGCAGATATAACTGCAAAACGTGTTGAAGAGGCTAGGAAAAAGAAATTACATGATCTAATTGTAGCTGAAAAAAAACAACAAACAACAAAAAACTCTAAAGATTTTGAATCAAAGTTAACATTAAATAATATTCCAACCGAAAGCATTGTAGCAAGAGTAATGACTATGGAACATATTCCGGTGGATCCAGAAAAGGTCAACAAAGCTAAAACTGAGAATGAAAAACGTATAAGATGCAATTTCCCTCCTTTTCAACATTATATACTTAAAGATGATCAACCAGTGTGTGTTTTAAAAAGTCATTGGGTCGGAGGCATAGAAAATGGTTACTTTTCTAAAGATCACGGTAAAATGACAAATAATCTTGCCTTGATGTTTATGAAACTTGTGGACAGATACGGACACAGAGGCAATTGGCGAGGTTATACATATTTGGAAGAAATGAAAAGTCAAGCACTATTGCAATTATCACAAGTTGGTTTGCAGTTTGATGAAAGCAGAAGCGAAAGTCCAAATCCCTTTGCATACTACACTCAGACCATAACAAACAGCTTTATGCGAATTCTCAACATAGAAAAGAAAAATCAAACAATACGCGATGATATTCTTATAATGCACGGAGTATCACCTAGCTACACACGGCAAACTGATGATGCACTGAAACAAAACAAAGACTAGCAATTTATTGTTACCATTTTGTTTCGTATCTAAACTGTTTAAGTATTCACAAAATATTTGAAGGACAGTGATGACGCCTATTCCAGATTTTTCGGAGGTTGTTGTTTTTACCGACATTCATTACGGTATGAAAAATAACAGTCGCGAACATAATGATAACTGTGAGAATTTTATAAAATGGATGATTGAACAAGCAGAAGAAAGAAACATTAAGACATGTATCTTTGGCGGAGATTTCCATCATGTGAGATCATCTATCAATATTTCAACACTAAATTATTCTGTAAGCGGGCTGAAGTTATTAAACGACTATTTTGATCACACAATATTCCTAATTGGTAATCACGACCTGTTTTATAGAGACAAGTATGAAATTCACAGTCTACCATATATTTCTCAGTTTAAAAATATTATTCCAGTTGACTCTATGCAAGAGATTGGAGACGTAGCATTTGTACCATGGCTAGTAAGCGATGATTGGCAGCGTGTACCAACTTTAAAAGCACCATATATGTTTGGACACTTTGAACTGCCTAAATTTAAAATGAATGCAATGGTTGAAATGCCAGATCATGGGTTGTTAAATGCAACACATTTTGTACATCAAAAACAGGTATTTTCTGGACATTTCCACAAGCGTCAAAATAGTGGCAAAATCTGGTACATAGGCAACGCATTTCCACATAATTATTCTGATGCATGGGATGATGAAAGAGGAATTATGTTTTGGAAACCAGGCGAAACACCTGTATTCAAATCATGGCCGCAAGCTCCAAAATATAGAACATTATCTCTAAGTCAAGTGGTTGCTAACCCTACTTCGTACATAGATGACAAAACATTTGCCAAAATTACCATAGATTTAGATGCATCCTATGAAGATATTAACTTTATTCGAGAATTACTTGAAATTGAATTAAATGCTAGAGAAATACAATTAATTACATCTAAAATAGATGATCAAGATCAATTAGATGAAGCCGACATTGATTTTGAAAGTGTTGACACAATAGTAATAAGTCATTTGCAAAGTATTGATTCACAAAGTATTGACAAAAACGAACTTATACGCATATACCAGGAGATCTAATACATGCTAACAATTAAACACGTTACCATGCGGAATTTCTTGAGCTGTGGTAATGTTTCACAAACAGTTGAGCTGAATAAAAATGGGTTAACATTGGTACTTGGCGAAAATTTAGATTTAGGCGGAAACGGATCACGTAACGGAGTAGGCAAAAGTACTATACTACAAGCTATTTCATACGGACTCTATGGTCAAAGCCTAACAAACATAAAAATCAACAATTTGATTAACAATATTAACCAAAAAAATATGATGGTGTCCATTGAATTTTCAAAAGATGGACATCAATATCGCATAGAGAGGGGCAGAAAACCAAATTTCTTCCGATACATAGTTGACAATAAAAATGTTGACGAAAGTACAGATGAAGCACAGGGAGAGAATAGAGAAACCCAAAAAGAAATTGATAGTTTGCTTGGCATGAGTTACGGACTCTTCAAGCATATTGTTGCACTTAACACATATACAGAACCATTTTTAGACATGGGTGCTGCTAAACAGCGAGAAATAATAGAAGAACTATTAGGTATCACACAACTTAGCCAAAAAGCAGAGAATCTAAAAGAACTTATACGCACTACTAAAACCAACATTGAGCAAGAAGAATTTAGAATTCGAACAATTAAACAAAGCAATGAGCGTATTCGTGGGCACATTGAGGATTTAATACGTAAATCTCAAGCATGGGACGATAAACAACAAACACTGATAAACGAAATTGTGTTATCTATAAGTGAACTTGAAAAACTAGATATTGATGCTGAATTGCAGTCACACAGAGACAAAGAGCTTTATTCGCAATTGAGTCAATCAAAAGTCACATTATTACGTGATCTTACCACTAAAACTAGGCATTTTCAGCAGCATTCGGCTAGGTTGCAAACTGCACTTGCAAATTATGATAGAGCTGTGAATCACGAATGCCCTACTTGTGGACAAGAGATACATGATTCTGAACACGAAAACATACGTAAAACACTTGAGCTAGAAATTATAGAATTAGATTCGCAGGTAAACACTGAACAGCAAGAACTTGATATTTGTAAAACTCAACTAGCTGAAATTGAAGATGTACTATCCACTACAACAAAGCCTGCGACTATGTACAAAAATATAGAAGAGGCATTAAATCACAGAAGCACACTTGATGCTCTTTATAAGGAATTAGCTAAAGAGCAGGCTGCTGTTAATCCGTATAGTGATCAAAATATCAGTTTGCAAGACACGATGCAAGAAGTTACATATGACGAATTAAACAAACTGGTAAGATCTAGAGATCATCAAGAATTTTTACTTAAATTGTTAACAAGTAAAGAAAGCTTCATTCGTAAACGTATTATAGACCAAAATTTATCGTACCTAAATTTAAGATTAAATGAATATCTAGACAAGCTTGGATTACCGCACAAAGTTAAATTTATAAATGATTTGAGCGTAGAAATAAGTTTGCTAGGGCAAGACTTAGATTTTGGCAATTTCTCGCGAGGAGAAAGAACTAGGCTAATATTGGCATTAAGCTGGGCATTTAGAGATATATTTGAAAATACGTCTCATGCTATTAATCTTGTATTTGTAGACGAACTACTAGATAACGGTATGGATGCACAAGGGCTTGAAGGATCAGTAGGCATATTGAAGAAAATGGAAAGAGAACGGGCAAAAAATATTTTTGTCATTAGTCATCGCGAAGAACTGATAACAAGAGTTTCTGCTGTCTTAACGGTACTCAAAGAAAATTCCTTTTCGTCATTTTCGTGGGATTATGTGCCTGCTGTTTGAACCATTGACAATATAGTTTCTTTGTTTTCGGTGAAAAACTGTTCAAAATCGGTTACTATATTACTGTGATATTTTACATGATTCCCTAAGGAAAACTTTGGATAATGCTCGTAGTCAAATACGACAAAACTACCTTTATGATTAATTCTAAAAACTACTACCCAAAAATCGCCGTAGTCTGCACTTGCTTTGGCTTGTGCAATCCATTTATCTAACAGTGGTATATCAGCATTTTTCATGAGATTATGAAATGGAAAATCGCTGTAGAATTTTGATTCGATTACCAATTTCCGCATGTGCGAAGGAGGTATTAAATCTGCTTTAAAACTTGCTATCTGCCCTTCATCTAGAGATGCTTTTCTAAAATTATTTGAGCCTCCTAAAAATGCACCGGAATTAGGGACCCTTATAAATTTTGCATCATATAATTTGGTGAGAAAATCTGCAATTTTACGTTCGCCTGTGTTGCCTTTAGCCTTACCTTTAGTAGCCATTATATCTCCAATAAGTTCAATGTTATCTATTTAAGCTATTTGATGTAGGTTGTTGACTTTTTTTCTACATAAATTAAACTAACTATATGAAAAAAGGAAATACAAAGCGCAGCACTTCATCTGTTACGCCAACTATGCGTAATCGCGCGTCATACATGAAGAATTTTGAAATTGAGCTTCCAGCTCAACTTTCAAATGATTTGTCGTATTTTGTACGACAGGAACTTGAATATTTCAATGCTTTGATAAAAGGGTTAACACCGCGTTTAAGAGCATATCCTGCTGAGCTTTCGGCTATGAAAGACAACGAACGAAAGCTGTGGAATGAATGTGCAGAAAGAGCTGTTAATCCTAGAAATTTAATTGAATATCCGTTAGAACAATGGCCTCAACATTTGCATTACTTGCATCAATTGGTATATGATAGCACAGGACAGAAACGAATTAGCCCTGCGCATATTTCTATAATTGAAATTGCTGCTGCACCTGCTCGTATACATGCTACTGTTAGGCGTGCTATGGCAAGTGAGGTCTTGCGACATTTAATTGGCCAATGCAATGCGTTTATTCAAGCTTTAAAAATGGAATCACTACATGCACCTATACAAGTGATACAAGAGCAATCAGTTGATACAAAACGTCATTTACAGATTCCGTATAGTTTGGTAAAAATTTCGTATAATGAAGAAGAACATACCAGTTATGTGCAAATTCCTTATTCTAAGATGCCTATCTCGGTTCCTCATTATAATCTGACAAGTCAAATGTTTAGATTATTAATTCTCCGAGCTCCTCATCTATATAGCGAGAATCAAAACAGATGGCAGCTCGATTTTAGAGATGATGCTTCGGCTGGGTATTTGCTTGGAATAACAGATTATGTAGAAAGGCGTAAACGTAGATAATTTACAGCATACTTTTCTTTTTTGGATCCATAGCTTCGTAGTGCCTTTGAATCACTTTGCTCAGAATTTGACGTTGTTCTAAACTGAGCATATGTGCCTCGTTAAAGCCTAAGCCACCTTGCATGTAAAAGGCAAGCATTCCTAATTCTTGTTGAATAGCCTTTCTATTTTTTTCCATTATTTCAAGCATTTTAGCTATCAGCTCGCCATCCCCTGTAGCGAGCGTTTGCCGAAAAAACTTGCTGGATCAAACGACAATGCGTCCTCCCAACTGTGTCCACATGATGTACACTGTGCAGTAAGTGTTTTTGGTATGCCAATTTTATTAATTTTGTCAACCGCTTCCATTACTATTTCAGCTTGTGCCTTACTAATACCTACAAGCCATTCGTTTATATGTTCACGATCAGTTACTGTAACATTTTGTTTTAAAATTACAATTTTTTCAATGCTACGACTAACCAAACTAAAGGTAAGCTTAGACAGACGCTCTATACTTTCTGCCATTAATTTTGCTTTCGTAATATCATCTATAGCATCACCTTGCGCATTGATGTTACGAAAAGTTTTTTCTTCTTCAAATTCACGCTTTAGAAATAGTTGACGCATTTCAAAATCGTAAGGACGTACGTGTATAACAAGTTCGTCACTAAATTGAGTGGTTAAATCGTCTTCGTTTAAAAATGTAGATGAATCTAGCAGATAGCTACAATTAAGTTCGTATGTGTTATCTGCCTCACATTTTGGACATTTACGGTCAATGTCTATTTTTCCACCGTTACTAGCTGACTTAATAGCTAAAAAAAGTGCTTCAACATCTGGCAACAGAAATCTTTTAACGTCTTTTATTCCAGGTGCACAATCCTTAATCACGTTTTCTAATGCTTGTCCATTGAGCATGGCATCCGGCGTGTTCAACATGATGTCGTTCATAGCAGACAGCGGGTAAACTGCTAGTTCGTTATCTGCGGTAGTCTCAACTATTTCACTAGTATACCATTTGCCCTTAGTAGGTAGGCGCAAGTAAACGCTTGGTTGTCTGAAAAACTGTTGTAACGGATTTGACGTCATTTTAACCTCTATAAATAGCTTTACATTTATTTATCTGCATAAAAACTGCGGTTAATGAAACAACGCATGAAGAAATGGTATTATAATGGTTGATAACGTCAAAATTACTGCTATTGACAAACAAGTTGCACTAGATGCAGGCTGGGCCACTGAAGACACATTGAAAAAACTTCTTAATAATGGTATTGTGACCGTTGGCCAACTTAAAGAAATTGGCAAAATTTTAGCGAAAGATGATAAAAACCTTTTAGAAGCAATTGAAAAATCAGCTAATGGACTGCAGACTGTAGATGATACCTTAAAGGCTGGCCAGCAAAGGACTACCAACGGTTTGGCAGATTTAACTGACGAAACTGGAAAAAACAACGCCGAATTAAGAGGTTTAGGTAGAGCATTTAATTTAAGCATTAGAGACCTAGCTAATGCAACTTCGGCTGAAGGAATATTTAGAGGACTGGCAGCTAGTACGCAANACTTACAGGACTATTTTGATGGATTTGGAAAATTATCAAAGCCTTTGCAATTTGCCATTAAATCATTTGGACTAACTGCAGGAGCAGCGGCAGTTTTATACGAAAAAATAATTAAAGTAACCAAATCAACTGAGGAACTGTACGCGTCTGGAATGATCTTCCAAGGCGGTATGCGAGGATTAACTGACGCTGCTAGCGCTGCTGGTGTAAGCGTGGAAACGTTTGCTAAAATGCTGTCAAAATATGGTGCTGTTGGTGCTACATTAGGTGTAGATACGTTGGCCAAAGTTAATGGTATGTTTTTAGAACAGACACATTTAGGTGCAGACCTAATGATGACACAACAAGAAGCAAGTGAGGCATTTTTTGATAGCTTGGAAACCTTGCGCAGTTCCGGCAGGCTTGCTAGCATGAGCGAAGATCAACTCGTACGTACTGGAAAAAATCTTGTACAGTCATTTAATGACCTATCCGTAGAAACAGGAAGAAACCGCGCGGAGATTGCGAAAACTACAACTGAAATTATGAAAATGCCAGACGTTAATGTGTTGCAACGTATGTTTCCGCCAGACCAACAAGAAAAATTTGCCAAAACAATGGCAGGTTTGTCTGCTGAGTTTGGCGAGGGCAGTAACGAGATGGCTAGTATGGTAGCACAAGTTGGTCTAGCTGGCGGAAGTTTAGGCACACTTCCGGGAGAAATGGCATCCATAGTAAATCTGGTACCAGGTTTGCAACAGGCTATGATATCAGCCAGTCGAGGCGACCCTGAAGGCGCTAAAAAAATGCGTGACGCTATTGGTGCTATGGATCCTGCTAAAGTACGAAATCTTATGGTATCATTTCCTGAAGCTGGAAAAGTAATAAATTCTTGGCAGCAGCAAACTCAACAAGCTATTGATGCAGAGCGTAGAAGAAGCAAAATGTCTGCCGAAGATCTAGAAAAGGAAAGACAAGCTAAAGCTGAAGCAGCAAGGGCACTAGAGGTGCAAAACAGAGTTACAGCCGCATTTTCAAGATTTGGCAATTCTTTTGACAAGTTAGCAGTTGCTATGTCTAATGTTTTGCTACCAGCTGTTGATATGATATCAAGCGGTTTTGAATTTCTAGCATCAGTAGTAAACAAATTTACAGGAGCTATTGATGCTACCGGGCCTGTTGGACAAATTATTGCTGCTACAGTACCAGCAGTGCTATTGGCTTTGTATTCTAGTAAAGGTATAGCTGGTATAATGCGAATATCTAAGCGCATGGTCGCCGGCGCTTTAGACGCATTGAAAGGTGGCGGTGGCCTTAAAGATCTTGCTGCGCCGCCAAAATTAGGACCTTTAGAAGGACTAGGCAAAGGTTTAGGTAGCATAGGTGAGGGCATAGGCGGCGTTGGCCGCGGAGCGGGCGGACTTATAAAATCAATTCTTACAGGTCTTGCTGAAGGAATTTCTGAGCTAGGAAAGCCAGCTGTTTTTAAAGGCATCGCTGCAATGGCCCTATTAGCAGGAGATTTATTCCTTACAGCTAAAGCTCTCAAAGCATTTAATGAAGTTGAATGGGGAAGCTTGGTTAAAGCTGGGTTGACTCTTGGCGGTCTAGGGCTAGCTATGTGGGCACTTACTCCTATACTTGAACCATTTGCAATTGCAGTAGGTGCCGCAGCAACCACTTTAACTCTTGCTGCACCAGAGATAGTAGTAGCGTTGTTAGCTCTAGCTGGATTTGGTGTTGCGTTGTTACCTGTTGCAGCAGCACTACGCATAGCCGCGCCAGCGTTTGAAGCTTTTGGAAATATTATCAGTAAAACGCTATCTGGAGTGGCAAGTATAATAACATCAATCGGCAACTCTATTTCACATGTTTTTGACTCAATTAGTAAAGTTAGCTTTGATCAGTTTGCAGGTGCTACTTTAGCAATCGGCGGCCTGGTGGCTGGCCTATCTGCGGCCGCTGTAGCTGCTCCGTTTATTTGGATAGGTTCTAGGGTAATCAGCAATGCTTTAGAAAAAATTGGCGAAGGATTAGCCATTGCAATTGACGCATCAAATACACAAATTGTATCCATGCTGGTAAAAAGTTTGCGCGAACTGTCTAGTATTAATGGACAAAGTTTGGTGCAAACTGCTGTAGGATTGCGTGTAATTGGAAACGTTTTATCGCGAAATCTGTTTGACACAAGCATTGATTTTGATAAACTTGAAGGTTTTCTACAAGTATTTTCTGTTTTGGCTGCACATAAGCAAGACATTATTAGTGGCGCCGGCTCTATTGCAGCCATGGGATTTGCTACATCACAGTTAACACCCGATAAAATAGCCGGTATTCAAAGATTGTCAGACATGTTTAGCAGCTATCACGGGCTTGCAGGTGCTGCCTTACGCAATATTTTCCGTACTGAAATTGAAATCAGTAAAGTTGAAGCATTTGCCAAGATATTTGAGACTTTAGGAAAGTATGAGAATGCCTTTATAAGCGGCGCTAATTCATTAATTGCGTTGGGTGCTGCTGATATATCAGAAGATAAAGTACGGGGATTACAATTATTGTCTAGTATGTTTAGTAAAGGATGGTTTGGCGGTTTATTTGACAGCGTTATTGATAAGAAATATGTACAAAAATTTGTTGAAATGTTTAGAACACTTGGTTCTGGCACAGCTCGTGACGCCATTATTCATGGTGCAGACTCTATGGCCGCTATGTTTTCCATGCAAATTACAGCACAAAAAGTTGAAGGATTACACCTACTAGCAGACATGTTTAGTACAACTTGGTTTGGAAAATTATTCAGAGCATCTGTAGATACAGATCTTATAAATGATTTTATTAAACTCTTTGCCAAATTAGGCGATGGTGAAGACTCAATTGTAGCAGGGTCGAACTCATTGTGGGCGCTTATGCAAATGGGAATTACAACTGATAAAGTAAACAGTCTGCAAGAACTCAGTAAAATGTTTAGTTCTACATGGTTTGGCAGTCTGTTCAGCGCAAAGTTTGACCAATCTATGATTGATGGATTTGTAAACTTTTTTAAAACATTTGGGAATGTACAAAAGGAAATTATTAATGGAATAGGCACATTTGCGGCTTTATTTTCTGTTGATTGGTCCAAATCTAAAATGGATGCTATCGGAAATCTGCCTGACATGTTTTCTGCATATGCTCATCCAGATAGAATATTAGGAAACGTTGACGGACTGGTGCAAATTTTCAAAAAATTTGCAGATAATGAAAATTCTATTGAGAACGGTGTCAATGCTATTAATGCAATAAGCAGTCTTGATTTGACCGGCTTAAATCAAATAAGAGCACTGAATGACGCAATATATGGTAATGGCAACCCTATTGTTGTAAATCCCACAACTAGCCCTGCTGCTGGCACTATAAACGATGCAGCGTCTCAATATTATGCAAGAACAACTGGACAATTTGATAAGATGATTGAATTGCTTACACAAGTTAATACCAGTAATCAACGTCTAATTGATATTAATACCAATGGCTTTAGAGATACAACAAACGCCATTTCGTCAACTAGCGGAAGAATCTATTAATAAGACCTGGCTATTTGGTACTAAATACTAGAAATTCTAGTATTGGTAGTATTGGTAGTATAATGGCATCTTGGAAGAAATACTTTTCGGCGGTTCCCAGTCAAACAAAATTGAATCAAAAACTTAGTCAAAGTTCTGGTACAAGCGGAACCAGTGCAGGAACAGGAGCAAAATATTCAAGCTATTTGCCTGAAGTTTATAGCGGCGCTCCTAATAGAGTAGAGCGCTACATTCAGTATGAACAAATGGATCTTGATTCAGAAATTTCCAAAGGGCTAGATATTTTAGCCGATTATTCAGTACAAAATTATGAAGCCGGCACCGAGCCATTTCAACTAACCTTTAATGGTGAAATGACCGAAACTGAAATAAAAATTCTAAAAGATATGTTGCATCAATGGTGTAAACTTAATAAATGGCAACAAAGATTATGGCGTACATTTAGAAACACAATCAAATATGGCGACCAAATTTTTATACGAGACCCAGAAACATTCAAACTAATTTGGATAGATCCTGCCAAAGTTGAAAAAATTATTGTAAATGAAGACAAAGGCAAGAGTGCCGAACAATACGTAATCAAAGATATCGATTTGAACTTACAGGCCTTGGTGGGCAGCAACATGCTCATACATGATCAGTATAGCTTTCCGGGTGGTTATCCACGCAGCAGTAACCCTGCAGCTGGTGCTGGTACTATTAATTATGGTATAAGTAGTAGCCCGGGCGGAAGAACTAGCCGGTTTGATTTGCAACAAAACGAACTTGCTGTTAATGCAACGCATGTTGTTCATCTTAGTTTATCAGAAGGTATGGATAGTCAATGGCCTTTTGGGACATCAATCCTTGAAAGCATTTACAAGGTATACAAACAAAAAGATCTTCTTGAAGATTGTATTTTGATTTATCGTGTTGTCCGAGCACCAGAACGCAGAGTCTTTTATATTGATACAGGAAGTTTAAGTGGCCCTCGCGCTCAACAAGTTATTGAGCGTATGAAAAACGAAATTTACCAACGCCGAATTCCTAATAGAACTGGGGGCGGGCAATGTCTTGATTTAAATACGCAGATACCGCTACTTGATGGTAGATCACTTTCGTTATCCGACCTAATCACTGAATTTAATGCTGGCAAAACAAATTGGGCGTATTCAACTGATACTAAAACAGGACATATTGTACCCGGAGTAATATCGTGGGCAGGTATCACTCGAAAAAACACGCAAGTTATTAAACTAACATTAGATAATGGCAGCACGTTAATAGTAACACCCGACCATAAAATTCCAATTTTAGGAAAGGGAGACGTTCAGGCACAATATATTGAAATAAACAAAGATAGTTTAATTAGTTTCAATACTAGATTTGAATCAATAAATGGAAATAACAACAGAACTGACCCGCAGTATCATCAGATATTTAATCATTCTATAAAAAATTGGATGTTTACCCATCGAATGGTTGCTAACTATTTCAAATCAATAGGGATTCACAACGAGTTGATATACGACCAACGATTTGTTAACGAACGGAAATCAGTTATCCATCACGTGGATTATAACAAACATAACAATTCTCCGGAAAATTTGGCATTTATGAGTGGTGTAGACCATTTTAAATTACATGCAAATACATATTCAAACTGGTGGAATTCGTTAACTGAAACCCAACGTACTGAATACAAACAAAAGAATGCAGACGCTGTAAGAGCAGCATATGCAAGCAACCCAGAACTTGGTATTAAATTATCAAACAGTATTAAACTAGCACATAAAAATGATCCGACGATACGTGATAGAATGTCAGTATCATCGGTTAAAAATTGGAAGCGTTTAAAAGAATCTCTGATGTATTTGGATTTTATAACAAAAAAATCTGAATATAGATCTGCATATTTAAAATTGCATCCGGAAGAAAAAATTCAAAATCAATCTAATGTATTTGATGAATACATGCTGTCAAAATGCGTTGATACAGTAGTCCGGGTTGGATCTAATTCTAAAGCAGTATGCAATGCGTTATCAACCGATGTGCTATTCATGGATCATTATAAGACATTAAATGCTCCAATTGATGGAAGACTTGCTAAATTTAATTTTGATAAATTTTCAAAAGATACCTTGGTTAAATTAGTGAAAGCGTTTGGATACACGTCGTGGTCAAATTTTACAGCATCTTTTGGACATAATATACAAAAATCAACTTTAAAAATATCGTTTGATCAGAGACATATTTCCATACTGGTTGACATGGTTAAGAAGGATCCTGCCCTTTCAAAGTCGTTGTTACCTAATTTATTAAATACCAACCGCGAATTTATTAATCTGTTGGCGGAAAAAAACAAAAATAAACGCGGTAATGCTAACGTTAACAACATAACGTTGAGCACGGTTAATACGATGCTATCAACGTTTGGGTATAACGGTTGGAATGACTTTAAAAGCAAAGCTATGCAGTATAATCATAAGATTGTATCAATAGAATGGTTAGAAGACACGAGAGATACCGGTACGATTACCATTGATGGCAATGAAATTTACCATGGTCATCACAATTTTGCTACAGATTCTGGTGTTTTTGTGTGTAACAGCATACTAGATGCTGCCTACAGTCCTATTGCTATAAATGAAGATTTTTTCTTGGCCCAGAACAGTGAAGGCAAAGGCACACGTATTGAAACACTTCCAGGTGGTGAAAACTTAGGTCAAATAGATGATTTGAAATATTTCAACAATAAACTTATACGTGGTTTAGGTATTCCAAGTAGCTATTTGCCAACAGGTCCAGAAGATGGCCAAACGCAATGGCAGGATGGCAAGGTAGGAACTGCTTATATTCAAGAATTACGATTTGCTAAAGTATGTCAACGATTACAGAACCTTACGACACCGGAGCTGGATAGAGAATTTAAATTATACCTCAAATATAGAGGTATAGAAATTGAAAGTGATACCTTTGAATTAAAAATGTGGGAACCGCAGAGCTTCGGTCAATACCGTCAAATGGCCCTAGATAATGAGCAAATTGCTGTATTTTCTAGTTTGATACAAACCGAAGCAGCCAAATATATCAGTAAGCGTTACGCATTAAAGCGCTATCTTAGATGGTCCGACGAAGATATATTAGAAAATGAAAAACTTTGGAAAGAAGAAAACGCTAAAAAGGTTAAAGACAAAACAGGTGAAACAGTAAGCAGCGAATCTCAGCCGGGTCTCTCAACTATTGGAGTAAGAGCTCCAACTGATGCAGAATTAGCAGGAACTGAACCTGAACCAACAGGTGAAACACCGGCACCAGAGGCCGGGGCTCCTGCAGGTCCAACAACTAGCGCTGTAGCACCTGAAGCAGGAGCTGGCGCATTAGGACCACCACCAGGCGCATAATAAATATAAAATATCAAGGAAAAACCTAATGAACGCCTATGAAATTGATCCAACTTATCAAAATCCAGACGCTGATAAAGGCATGCAGCGTCAGATTCATTATACGAGAAAACCTAAAATCACCTTGGCTAATTTAAACAAATTGAAAAAAATGCGTGCCGCAAAGGATCTAGAAGAATTAATGCGTGGAGACTTTTTAGAAATCATTTATGGTCCAGCTGAGCAGGAACAACCAGGAGGAATGGGTCTATAATGCCGTACAACCTACTCAATTATGACGGTAGTTTTCTAGTTAGTGTACCAAATAGCACAATAGATACAACAACTACCAGTCTAGGCCTAATAGGACAGAATTCTGTAAATTTTGGGTTAGCCCTTAATGAGAATTTTATATATCTTTTGCAGAATTTTAGTAGCAGCACTCCGCCTGCTAGTCCTATTCAAGGACAAGTGTGGTACAATTCTGTAACATCAGTAATGAACTTCTACGATGGTTCACAATGGAATGTATTGTCGCCACCATTTGATGGGGACGCAGGTACAGCACAAGTTTTGATAACAAAATTCAATCCTCAAGTTGAAGTAACTGTTATATTAAGTGCAGGACTTATTATTGCGGCTGTTAGTCATTTCAATATAAGTCCTGCTCTATTGCCATTGTATGCACAAATCGGAGATATAAATTTTCCATTTCAAACTAGATTTCCTAGTGGTCTAGGACCTGGTATTACTTTAGCAACCGATGCAAATGGTTATGGTTTTAATGGTACTGCTACATCGGCTAACGTATTAGCAACTGCTAGAAATATTTCTTTGTCTGGATCAATATCTGGTAATGTTTTATTCAACGGCAGCAATGATGTTGTTATTAATTCCTCATTAATTAATGCCTTACAAGGCCCTATTATATCTAATGCAAATGTAACGCAGATACCAAATTGGTTTTCAAATGTATTTGTAAATTCAAACGGAATTATTACAGATGCTACTTCTATAAATGACCAAGATGTATATTTTGCTCTTGGATATACCCCGCCGTCGATTGTTCTTTTCACAGGCGATGTCTTTGGTAATACAGTATCCAATGGATCCACATGGACTGCAAACGTTTTTGTTAATAGTCAGGCTAACATTACACCTGGTTACTACAGTAATGTTTACGTTGGACAAAATGGCATAGTAACCTCTGCCAACCATGACAATCAAATTTTGATCCAAGGTATTATATTGTGGGCCAACCCTGGCCAGATACCAAATGGGTGGGCGTCTTGTAACGGAAGTTCAATAACGCTACCGAACGGAAACGTTATTAACACACCTAACATAAATAGTAGTGCCCCTGCTGGAACAATTTATATTATGAAAATTTCGTAATGGACCTGTTCTTAAACAAAAATACCAATTTTTTCTAATAATTCTAAGGGATATCTGTGTTTGGATTAAATAAATCTGAGTCTGTCCTATTTTGACAAAGGAGCATATAAAAATGACAACAAATTCAAAACTTTCAAAAGTTCTTGAATATTTAATTAAGAACGATGAAGAAAAAGCCAAAGAGCTTTTACACCAAGTATTTATCGAAAAAGCTCGTGCAATCCATGAAGAGCTGATGAGCCATGACGATGAAATGGAAGAAGAAGATATTGGCGGTAGCGGCGACGACGCAACCGATTTTCGTAATCAAATTAAAGCCGATGGATCTTCAGGCAGCAATATAAGTGCAATGGAAGACGAAATTGATTTCGAAGAGACCATGAATGAAGATGATCTAGAAGAATTCAAACAAACAACTGATGATGAAGATGAATTAGAACTTGATACAGCTATGGATACTGATGAAATGCCATCAGATGATGGTGACATGGATTCAGATTCACATGATGAACACGAAGAAATCATGGACAAAATGAATGATCTGGAAACAGCGCTAGCTGAACTAAAAGCTGAGTTTGAAAAACTTGAAGCTGAAGAGTACGGTGATGAAGGCGCTGACGAGGGCGAAGGCGAAGAAGGTGAAGGCGAAGAAGAATCTTGGGAACTCGACGAAGACTTTGATGACATTGCTGAAAGCTTAGATCTTGAAGTTGTTGAAAAAAATATGGAAAAAAGCGTTCCAGCTAAAGATGTTGGTGCAGCTCAAAGCGGGATGGCCGACGGCAACAAAGCACGTAGTCCAGTTCCTCCAAGTCAGACAACACGTTTTGGAGCCAAGCCAGTTGATATCGGCGCAGGTCCAGAACACAAGGGTTATAACATGGAAACCGCTCCAAAGCACTCAATGGATGCTTTGAAAGGTGCAGATCCTGACATGAAAGCTGACAATCGTCGTAAAAATTCAATGCAAGGAACTTCTAAAGTAAATAAGGAAGGCAACAATCCAGACGCTGCTATTAACAAAACTGCTAAAGAGTTTGGTGCAGATTCAGTTGGAAAAATGAGTCCGCTTAGCAAAGGTGGTCAAAATCTTAAATAACTAACTCATAAAATTAGGCTGATTAGCGATAATCGGCCTAATTTGCTGAAATTTAGCCTAAAGATGCAGTGAATTTAAATATTTAATTAAATATTTTATCAAAAGAAGTAAACAAATATGCAGAACATACTTATAGAACATTTGGGATATGATGCAGCAAGAGCTGAGATAATCGTTGAAAGCGACGCTCAAAATCCGGGTGCCCAAAAAAGTGTTTATATGAAAGGAATTTTCATACAAGGTGATATTCGCAATCACAACGGTCGTGTATATCCATTATATGAAATTCGTAGAGCTGTTGAAAATATCAACAAAACGATAAAAGAAGACGCTGGCATTTTAGGCGAATGCGATCATCCACAAGAATTACAAATACATCTCGATCGAGTAAGCCACAAAATTACCGAGATGTGGATGGATGGAGCCAATGGTTATGGTAAGCTACAAATTTTACCTACTCCATGTGGTAACATCGTGCGAACATTGCTTGACAACGGTGTGAAACTTGGTGTTTCATCTCGTGGTTCAGGCAACGTAGACGACAATGGTAGGGTATCTGATTTTGATATGCTTACTGTTGATATTGTGGCAAAGCCAAGTGCGCCTAATGCTTATCCTATACCAATGTATGAAGCAATTATGAATCGCAAGCATGGCTACAAAATTCATGAACTAGCTGAAAGTATGAAACATGACGCAGTTGCTCAAACGCATCTGAAGAAAATACTTCTTGGCTGGGTAGATGAGTTGAAACTTAATTAAGGAGTAGTGTCCTATGGAAAAGGAAATAAAAGATCTCCTGGAAAATGAAGTACTTGGCGAAGATGTTAAGACTGCACTCCAAGAGGCCTTTAACAACAAGGTAAAAGCCGCGGAGCAAAAACTCCAGGAAGACTACGCCGTTCGTTATTCTAACGATAAGGCAAAGCTTGTTGAAGCCATAGACGCAATGTTAACTGATTCAATTCGTGCTGAGCTAAATGAGTTTGCAGAAGATCGTTCTGCACTTATTAGACAACGTGCGAAGTTCAGTAAAGCAACTGTGGAAGCTAAACATGTTTATAAACAAAAAATGGTTGAGCATGCAAAAATGCTTAATTCGTTTATTGCCAAGCAGCTAAAGGCTGAACTGGCAGAGTTTGTTGATGATCGCAAAAGCCTCACACAACAGCGTCAAGAAATGGCCAAAGAGTTACAGACAGTCAGAGAAAATGCTAAACGCGAAGTTTCTGATCGTATCAACAAGTTGCAAGGATTCGTTCTCAAGCAATTATCTGAAGAAATTGCAGAATTTAACGCAGATAAAAAAGCATTAATTGAACAACGAATTAAGCTGGCACAAGAAGGCAAGAAAAAAATAACTGAAACTCAACAAAAATTTATCAATAGAGCTACAACAGCAGTTGATAAAACTTTGAACGAAGTAATTCGCAGCGAGTTAGTTCAGTGGAGAGACGACATTAAGGTTGCTCGTGAGAATAACTTTGGTCGCCGTATTTTCGAAGCTGTGGCAGCCGAGTATATGGCCAGCTATCTCTCAGAAGGTAGCGAAGTCAAGAAGCTGGACCGTCAGCTTCTTGAGCAGAAAAATGAACTTGAAAAAGTTAGCAAACAACTTAAAGAACAAAATTCTCTATTAGAGTCTGCTAACGGCAAACTTAAATCTGCTCAGGATCGCATACTTCGTGAAGAAACACTTAAAGAGCTGCTTTCACCACTAGCCAGAGACAAGAAGGCTGTAATGGAAGACATGCTCAAAGATATCAAGACACAAAACTTGAAAGAAGCTTTTTCACGTTATCTACCTGCGATTGTAAACGGTTCAACACAAGGTTCACAGACCAAGGTTAACCTGGCTGAAACCTCTCGACCAAAGTCTGTGGCCGTAACAGGTGACAGAAATAACAACAAATTAGCCCAAGCTGTATTAGAAGAGAACCAAACCGAATTTGAAGGTCTTGGCCAACTACTACATTTAGCCGGTTTAAAAAAATAAGGAGTTATAAAGAATGAAACAAAACCTTTTTGAAACACACTGGACGGCCACTAAGACCGCTCTTTGCGAAGGTCTAACCGGCAATCGCAAGAAGGTAATGGAAGTTGTCCTTGAAAATACACGTAAGGATCTACAAGCCAAATCAGGAATACTGTTTGAAAGTGCAACCCCAGGTGCCACAAGCGCTGGTAACGTTGCTACCCTTAACAAGGTAATTCTACCAGTTATTCGACGAGTTATGCCAACAGTTATCGCTAACGAAATCATTGGTGTTCAACCAATGAGCGGACCAGTTGGTCAAATTCACACCCTGCGTGTACGTTATGCTGACACTTTTGGTACCCCAACTCCAACAGTTGCAGGTAGCGAAGCACTAAGCCCATTTGATATTGCACGTTTCTACTCAGGTAACGGTAATAGCACATATCCTGCTGCTGCACCAACAAGCGTGCTTGAAGGTACAGCTGGTAAGCGTTTGAACATCCAGATTTTAAAGGAAACAGTTGAAGCTAAGACACGTAAGTTGTCAGCTCGTTGGACCTTTGAAGCTGCACAAGATGCTCAAGCACAACAAGGCATTGACATTGAAGCAGAAATTATGGCTGCTCTTGCTCAAGAAATTACCGCAGAAATTGACCAAGAAATTCTTGTGTCACTGCGTACACTAGCTGGTACTACTCTAACATATGACCAAGGTGCTGTTTCTGGTACTGCAACATATGTTGGTGATGAACACGCTGCTCTAGCAGTGCTGATCAACCGTGGTGCAAACTTGATTGCTGCACGTACACGTCGTGGTGCTGGTAACTGGGTTGTTGTTTCCCCAACTGCTCTTACCATCCTACAGAGTGCTACAACTTCAGCATTCGCTCGTACCACAGAAGGTACCTTCGAAGCCCCAACTAACACCAAGTTCGTTGGCACACTAAACAACAGCATGAGAGTGTATGTTGATCAGTATGCTGCTGACGATACAAACGTTCTAGTTGGTTATAAAGGACCTGGCGAAATTGATGCGGCTGCTTATTATTGCCCATACGTTCCGCTAACAAGCTCAGGGGTTATCATTGATCCAAGCACATTCGAACCAGTTGTATCATTCATGACACGTTATGGTTATCTTGAACTGAATAACACTGCGTCGAGCTTAGGTAACGCAGCTGACTATCTAGCTGGAATTGCTATAAATACGTCTCATTTAAAATTCCTATAAAATCTTTTATTTTCAGCAGGTTACAAAGATTTGTTGAAAATAAAAATTTAAAAGGCATTAAAGAAAACCCAGGAGAAATCCTGGGTTTTCTATTTTGTGCTCGTTAGCTGTAACTCCCATTTGATTTTACCGCAGTCCCAAATCCTGTCATACCCTAATTCCTGTAAAATTTGCCATTCCGTTTTATCTAAATCGATATCTGGATGTAGTTGTTGTAATTTCACTTTATTAAGACTTAATTTATGATGTTTTATTGTGTAGTTCTCTACATATTGTTGCATAGGGGGTACTGTACCAACTTGCACAAATCCTAATTTTTTATATAAATCACCTTGGCTATATCTGTTATCACTGAAACTAATGATTGATACTGGGTGATATGTATCAACAAACGAAGTTAACAACCTACTGGCACCACCAGGTATCATGTTTTTTGATGCAAATCTTATAAGCTCGTAACGATGGTTAGAATCCTTTACAAAGCTCATCAATGCTACTAGCTCGCCTTGATGCTCTAATCCAATATTAATAGGAAGTTTTGTGGGAGATCCTAATAAATGATATGAGTTATAAAAATCAATGCTAGATTGACGAGATGGAATAACTACCCTGCACTTGCGTGCACCGATATTCCTCAACCCTGTGCCAAGCTTGGACCTTATGATATTTTCAACTATTGTCCTTTGATGTAACCATTCGTCGCTAAACACGGTGATCAATTCAATTCCTACATTCCTAGCTGCTGCCCATTTTCTATAATGATAATTCCAGCTTTTTTTCCCGCTACGCTCGCTATGCCAATATAGTCCGCAGTATTCGATACCAATATTTAAATCTGGTATGTATATGTCTATTTCGTATGGATATATGACTGCTCGATCACCGCTTATTACATTACACTTGATTTGTGTGTTGACAAAATTCAACAAATCCAGTTCTTCTTTGCTTTTGTAACTTGTGTCGGTTGGATAGCATACTTGTAAAATTATGTGAACTGGTTGTTAAGGGTCAGCAACAGGATCCTAATACACACGGCATGGTTGCTGCGGCCATATTGGATCCCAACAATAGGCTTGTTTCCAGTACAGGAATGAAAATCCGTGGTAAATGGCATCATGCGGAAAGATGTGCTATGATGAAATATGAACAACTCCATGGTGATATTCCCAATGGCAGCATTTGCATAACCACGTGCAGCCCTTGCAGTGAACGCATGGGTGATAGATATCTGGAAAGCTGCACGGATTTGATTAATCGCAGTAATATACACAAGGTATATGCAGGGTATGATGATCCTACACAGCCTGAAGAACAGCGCAATTTCAACATAATAGAAACTAGCAATCCATCCATACGTGATTTTTGTCATAAATTGGCAGAAACTTTTATAGACTGGGAAGCAAAACAGGCTTCTGGTTCTTTAGATGAAACTTGGAGCAAGAAATACAAGAGCAGCATCAATTGCAGCCATCCACGAGGATTTAGCCAGCGTGCCCATTGCGCTGCTAGAAAAAAACGACAACGCCATGAGCCAACAAAGAGCAAAAGCGTAAGAGAAAATATTGAACATGACGATGTTGAGAATCAAAACCTACCTTCTGTAAATCAAGCAAAAGCCCTTATGCCGCAGATATTGGCCAAAGCACAAAAAATATATGATGATTGGGACGAATCAGATCGTGACACATATGCTGGCGGAGGCATCTGTCATATAATAGCAGATGGAATATGTGATATATTAGGTCAAAATGGAATAGACTGCACACCAGTAAGTTGTTCCATGGAACAACATGTATATGTTGTGGCAAAATTTGACGAAGGTATCTATGAGATTGACATACCATATCATGTATACGAACAAGGTGGTGGCTACTCTTGGAGCAAGATACCTGATATAAAGTTCGAAACTGGCGATGTAAAATTCCAAAAATTATCAGGCGATCCAGACGAATGGGAAAACTACATAGACGAAAACTTCGAGGATGGTCGAGGTCCGGGTCAGTAAGACGTGGCAGAAAACTTTTCGGAAGGTAAGGTAACCCTGTACACAGGTATTATTTCTGATAATTTCAACACAGGAATTGAGAGAAATTTTGAGATTTTGTAAAAAATCTTACCATACGTTCAATGTTTTTAGTTGCTGTGCAATATCTTGAGCAGCAAAACTTATGGTTTTCCTGCCTGGGGATTTTAGATCTCTTGCTAGGTCAGTTGATGCATAGTATTTTAAACTATTAAGAAGCGGCAATGTTGCTGCTGGCCATTTTGTATAGTCACTAAATGTGCATTGAATACAAGGAACACCTGCTGAAGTAATTACATCTTGTGCATCGGCAATAGATTGTTGTGCTAACTGCAATATAGTCCCGTCATTAAGATGCGCTTGAAAAACAGGATCTTTCGTTGGATTATTACCTAATGTAGTTGGACTTAGAGGAACCCAGGCACCTGTGGGTATATACATGTGTTTGTATGCATACCTATCAAGGTCTGTCCACCCGATAACAACTGCTTTTGGCTTCACTTCACTTAATAAAACCTTGACATTTAAAAGGGTAAGATTATTACTACCCCCTGATGTTGCCGAGCAACCTAAATTTATGCATTGAATACCAGTAATTTTTTCTAATTGTGAGCTTAACGTATCAGAATCGTCCAGTCCCATTCCAAAAATAGCATTGTCTCCTAAAAGCACTATGGTATTATCGAAATTAATTTGTTCAATTTCAATTGTGCGGAATCTTCTGGTATTTAAAGTATACTTAACTGGATGTGTTCTATAATACCAATCTTGAGGTTGAGTTTGCAGATTTGTTTGAATTACGCAAGAACATCGGGTGGTAATTGATATAGGGTTACTTGATTGGCCATTAATACAAGATCAAGATTTGTCGTGTAACTAAATCTAGATGATATACGTACGTGCGCTAGAGTATTAATAGAGTCTTGACTTAATGTTCCCATACTAATATCTATTCCGCGCTGACTCTATTGCAACACGTTCTATGTCATCTACAGTGTTCCATATCATATGATTGTTGCATACATGATCGTATGCAGCACGTATATTAAAATCTTCCCTATTAAATGTTCTCAACCGATAAATCAATTCACCATCAGTGGAATATGTTTGGCCATATTGCTTTAGTAGCTTGGCACCTGCTATATTACGCGCAATCCAGGGTGTTTGATTAAGCATGGCTTCAAGCAACACTAGTCCAAAACCTTCGCTATAGCTGTGCATTAGCAAACAGTCTGCGTCGTGAAGGGCCGACAACATCTCGCTTCTATCTTCTAATAATAATGGCATAATATTAGGAGTAGGCATCGGCATTAGATTCATTCTATTATCATAGCCTGTGGTTACTAATGTAGCATCCTTGACATTTGCAATGTCAAATACAGTAGCTAGTTCATGCATAGCTTTATTTGGCCAATACCCTCCACAACTTAAAAACATCTTGCCTGTAATGCCGTATTTTTGTTTGAAACCAGTATTGCCCAAACAGGTTTGCCAATTAATTCCGTGTCTTACAGACACTGCTTTATGAGCAACATTATTAGCATAACAGTGTTCCCAATCTTCTTCAGTACTACATCCGATCCAGTTACAGTCCGCTAAAGCTTGTAAACACAATTTACTATTGCTAGGTAGAATCAAAAGATACAATATAGGACTTTTAATAACTGCTGCGTTTGCAAGAACATAATCCTGCACAGCAACATCGCCTCCATGTACAATTATTAAATCCCAATCGTGATGCAAAATTGCCGAGTTATTTGAAACAGAAACATTATTCATGTCACCTTTATGTTGGCCGGCGAAAACGCAGACTTGATGCCCGCGGCGTGACGCGTCTTCCGCCATAGATTGAACATAAATTTCTGAGCCCCCTGGAAATCCGTATCTATGCACAACAAACAATAATTTCATTTTTAAGTCCATTTAGTTTCTGATCTATCAATATCGTACCAAAAATTACCCAAGCTACCTGATCCATTTAAGCTGCTAATAGTTATTCCTGCGTCATGCCAGATTTTAGTTTGAATAATTTCTGGAATTCTTACGTGGTGTAATAGTCCCAACTTTGTATATTCCTCAGCTTGATATCTCAATGACCAAAACGTGTTATTGGCTATATCAATACAATTTGTTGGTCCAATATAAAAATTATCAACCATTCGCGGATGTAAACTAAAATCGTCGATTACTGGATTATACCCGTGATTAGCGCAAAGTATAGCGTTTTGTTCTAATGCTTGCTGGCATCTTGATAAGTCTAGCATTTCAAAAAACAAGTTATCGCTTCGTGCTTGAATTACCAAGTCGTATTTTTTAGATGTGCGTAATTCCCAAGTCTTTCTAATCTGACTCACGCGGTAGAACTTATAGCTCATGCTTGGCATATTTTTGTGTACATTAAAATGAAACAGATCGTCTAGGTATGGTTTAATTGAATTTTGCTTCTCAATCTCAACTAAGCAGGGATTAAGAGCAGTTGTATAATATGTTAAAGTAGACGAATGGTTAGGTTCCCAAAAACTAAAAAAAATATCAGGCTGAAGCGGTTCAATAATGGCTCCTATTAGACTTGATATGCTTCGTTCAGTAAAACGTAAACGACCACTTATTTGTAAAGCTATATTCACCAGATAAACCTATTTTTATGATAGTTTACAATAGCAGGTAATTCTGTATCAAAATCTTTTTTGTTATTCCATCCATAAAGCTTTAATTTTGTATCATCTATGCTATAACGAACATCTTGTCCAGGCCGCTTTACAGAAAAGTCGGCATAGGTTTCAAATTCATCTGGATTGTAATCTAAACAAGCTAAGATTTTTTTAAAAATTGCAAGATTACTATCTTCGTAATTACCTGAAATATTAAAGATGTCATTCTTACAATCTTTTTCTAGCAAAAATATCAACGCATCTGCAGTGTCCTGTGCATGTAGCCAAGTTCGTTTTGGTGTTCCATTTTCATGCAGTGGTACTTTTCTCCCTAGTGTTAGATATTGAACAGTTTTAGGAATGAACTTCTCAATATACTGTCCGATGCCATAATTGTTAGTTGGACGTACTATAAGATATGGAACTCTAAAAGTTCTATGCCATGCTTGAATCAGCATATCGGCGCTAGCTTTGGTTGCCGAATAAGGATTGCTAGGTAGCAATAGATCGTGTTCATAGTGACTACCTTCGTTTATATCGCCATAAACTTCGTCTGTGCTAAAATGCACAAGTGTAGGCATTCTAAACCTGTGCTTGTTTTGAATCAATCGTAGTAGATTGTGTACACCATCTATATTACTACGTATAAATTCGTCACTACATGCAATACTATTATCAACATGTGTTTCTGCTGCTAGGTTTATAATATAGTCGCAGTCATACAAACTATTCAAATTACATATGTTTTGTGATGAGTAACGAAAATTTTTATAGGCGTTAAAATCTTCAAGTAAGGCTGTATTAGCAGCATATGTTTGGCTATCAACACCAAAAACTTGCCACCCCTTTTCCAGACAAGTTTTTGTTACATAACTACCAATAAATCCTAGACACCCAGTGATTGTAACAACTTTTGTCATATTTTCCTCGTTAAATTAAGATACGCTGGTCCGTCACCATATATAAACTCTGGCCAGAATTCTTCTAGTTGACGTATAGACGCTGGTTTGAAGATTTTTATATTAGGTAGAACAGACAACACAGCTTCGTCGTCATGTGCCCAATGACTTATACCATCGTGATTATAATCTTGATCTCTGCCACTTCCTATCAATTTGACTGGAATTTTTTCATAATTAACATAGTTTCGTAACATTTCAAAAGGTCTATATAGTAAAAAACTAGACATAGAGTAACAAACGGGAATTTTTTTAGATTCTGCAAGTCCAATACCTGCACCAATTAATAGTTGTTCTGCTGCACCGACATTGAAAAACCGGTCTGTATATGTATCTTTAATTTGGTCTAATATACCAAATCCTAAATCTGCAGTTAATACAAATATGTTTGGGTTATCTGCCATCGAAGCATGCAATAGCTCCATACACTCTTTTCTCATATGCGTTTGTAATCCTCTTCTTTTAAGACATAGTAATGACTTAGAAGGCCCGTGGCAAAATTCCATTTAGGCGGCGAAGAAATTCGTATACGTATGCTAGGAAGGAATGTCAACAGACGTTGAACCAAATAACCAACATCTAAGTATTCGTATGCGCTCATTCCATTTATGTTGACATATACTATTAAGTTATCCAGTTTGGCAACATTAATAAAACGCAAACTTTCCCATATACTGCCTTCAGCAGCTTCGCCATCGGATATCATGCAGTAAACCTTTTTAGAACGATTTGCTAAAGCATGCCCAACAGCAATCGGCAGCCCACTACCTAGACTCCCTGTGCTGCAATAGAGCTTGTTGTCAAGGTCTTTTCCAGGATGTATTCCATGTTTATGTAATAGCATAATAGGATCAATGCCGTAACGATATTCCAATTCGCAATATAATGCTAAACCAGCATGCCCATTACTTAGAATAAAAACTTCGTCGTTAGCCTTTTCGTCATAAATTTCATGTATAATAGGCCAAGCCGATAAAACACTGCTCAAGTGACTTAGTTTTTCTTGATACGTTATATCTATAATACGTCTTTCTATCTGGTGCATATTATCCTTTGTATGCATAAAGTGCATCATATCTATGTTTTATTGTATTATAACCATTTTGCGAAAAGATTTGCATTAAATTGTCGCGATTGCGATTTAGACTTATCTCGGGCAAAAGTGTTGTATCTGTGGCATGAACCTCTACGCTCCACACCGATACGATATCTTTAACTTCGTTTACAGTTTCATAAGTTAATGCTTGCATTTCAGACCCTTCTATATCGCATTTTACAAAATCCACCTTTGTTAGAGCCAGTTGGTTGATTAAATTAGCAAGTGTGGTGCCTGTGACAGCAACTTTTTGTCCATACTTGTTAACACTACTGTTCATAGTGCTATTCTCAGAACTAATATAAAAATCAATAGGTTCGTTTTTATTATGTAATGCAGCGTTAATAGGGTGTATGTTTTTGTAATCTTTGGTTAGAAGACTAAGGAGTTGAAAATGACTTGGGGTAGGTTCAATGGTATACACATCTTTGGCTATATCTTGTATGTAAAGAGAAAACAGCCCAATGTTGCCACCTATATCTAAAACAGTAATATCATTCCATCCTTCAAAAAATATATCATAAAACCTGTCATTGTTAAACATATCAAGCACAACATCGGCATAATTTGCAGGATTATTAAAATGTTTTATTAACTGTTCATCATCGGAATTTATGGTTACTACACCTTTATTAGCAGTAACTAATTGCCGGAAAATTGTCATTAGGTTAAATCCTTGTAATTAGCTGTTTCTAAAAAATCTTTGATACCTGTAATCAAGTCGTATCTACAATTAAATCCGTAGTATTTCGATGCATATGAAGTATCGCAACACCATACATTGGATTCAAAATTCTTTGCCATTCGTGATACATGCTCAATCGGGGCAGTTTTTCCGGTTACTGTTTCAAATAGTTTTAGTACTTCTATATTACTATATTGCTTACCGGATCCAAAGTTTATAATATCACCTGAATTAGTTTTATCTACATGAAGTAAAATATTAATACCATCTATAAAGTCATTAATGTAAATGAAATCATGCACTCCGTTGTATAAGGTCATCGACTCATCTAATTGAAATGCACGCCACAGTCTAGGAAATAGTCTATGCGGTTTCTCATATCTTCCGTAAACACTGTAGGGTCTAGCAATTTTGATATCCAATGCATACGTTCTAGCGTAACCCTGACATAGTAAAGTTGCCATGCCTTTTGTAGCTTGATACATGTCTATAGGGTTGATTCTATGCTGCTCTGAACTTGCAATTGAACTTGGCCCATATTCAGAACTAGACCCTATGTGTATCATCTTAGTTTGTGTATGCGTGCGCAACCAATCCAAAATCTCTTGTGTTAGTAATACATTAGTGTCCATCATTAAATCAGATTTATAGATTTCAGCGGCACAATGTATTATTACATCTGGTAAAAAGGTAGATAACTCTAATTTTAAATTTCCGCGAGTATATCTGTATACCTCATTATCTGCATAGAATTCGCACAAATTTTTTCCAATGAATCCGTTAGAGCCGGTAATAAAAATTTTCATTGTTTTGCTTTAGCTTCCATTCTATCTTTGCCACCATTTGAATACCAAAAAACATAATTGTAAAGATACATTTGATAATTTTCTGGTTCTAGACTTTTGAAATCGGCTGTTTCAAATTTATTTGCATATTCTTGTATGCGAGGATCATCTGGAGATTCAAAATAAACAGCATAGCAATAATCGCTGCTATCTTTATATCCAACAATTTCAGCAGGTTCATACTCTATACCGTTTTCACGGAACCATTTGATGTGTGCTTCTAAGCAGTTTTTTTCTGGTCCTAAACCGTCGCCGTGATTTTCAAAGTGCAGAAAAAGTGTGTCCTGGCATCTATCGTGTAGAATGTCATCAACTGTTCTTACACTTTTGGTCATACAATAACCTCTGGTATAATTTGATTAAAAAGTTCTAACCTAACATGTAAAGGATGATCTGGACAATGAATTAAAAAATCACCTTTATGCCATTGACCACTAAACCCCATAGCGTCTAGGTTGTTTTTAGCTCCTTTGTTTTTATATAGAGGATAATGATAGGCGTTAAGATATCTTTGTGGAACAACTTTGACGGTATGTTTCCAATCTTGATAACTCTCCATCATAACGCCCTGTTCATAATAAGGGTGACGAGAGTATTGTGGTTGTTTATCCATAATCATTTGTAGCCAATCTCTAGCGTTTTTGTCATTGCGAACCACAAAGCTATCGGCTTGAATTCCATTAAAATCAGTTGAGATAGTCACAGAATATCCATCATAGAGAAATTCAGTTAAAGGAACGTGCCAATTTGTTATGAGTGTATCAGTGCCACTAAAATGCAGTAAATCGAAGTCGCTGTTATTCATTACTTCTAAGCAAAAGGCAATTTTCTCCCAACCGATTATAGGTTGTTTAAAGTTTTCTGTTTTCGCTAGTGCCCCGTAACCATTCTTTTTTGCATATAAGATTCTATTACGATGCCATGTTAAATCTGCCAGGATCTTATATTTTTCGTCATGTGTTGTTACTATTGCAGCCTTCATAAAAATTTTCCTTGTTGTTGCCAGAGATTTAGGTTTTCGTGTAATAAATCAAAACTAGTAAGTTTTGTCAAGTCTCCTAAAAATTCGTCACGTTGATAACTCCAACTTGTATTCATTGCAAAAAAATGACCAAATGTTATTTGATCCGTTTTTATATGCGGGCCGTATGTCTTGTGTAAATGCCATTGATACTGAATGTTGCGTTGCGGATTTAACATCCATTTTACGCCTATGCCTCTACCATCGCCATGCGTTGTATGCCAATAATTAGAAAAATGTCTGTTGCAAAAATCTACATCTTTCGCAACAACACCGGTTGTACTATCTATAGGTTCTATCCAAATTCCATCATACAATAAGACAGAGTGTTCGCCTGATGCACAGTATTCTGCAATACCGTCTAAATTTGAATTTTTTATAACAAGTAGCTCATCTGTATCCGCATTTATAACCAACCGAGCATCATATAAAAAACGCCATTTGGCATGTTCTAACATAACATATTGGCTAAAGTCGCTGTCCCAGGGCAGATAATTACCGCTTTTGCCTTGCCATTCCCATAATCCTCCGCCCATTACACCAAATGGTACATCATAATCAACTACCTGTATAGCCACATCATCTCTGTATAACGCTGTTTCTAGCTCTTGGCTAGTATACAATGTACTTTGATTATTGTATAACAGTAACCCGTCAACATTGTGTACGGTTTTATGATAGTCTATCCATTGTTTTAACCAATCTATCGGATGATTTTTACTAATTGTTACAATAGTCTTCCTATTCTTAAATTTATTTTCGCAATAATTGATTTGAATTTTGTGTGTTTGGAAAGGAGTTTTAAAAATTAGATACGGCATTAGATGCATTGTGTCCAGGCGTATCACTGACGCACGATCTAGATTGCTATACCGCCATGTTAATTTTTGGCCTTTATCATCAATAAATTGGCAATTCAAGTTGATCCATTGAACAGTATCATATAACGGTGGGCCAATAATTAAAATTGCATTTGGATTGATTTGTATAACATCATTCCATAATGTTGTATAGTCATAGTTTTGTTCAAAATTTAATACCTGCAGTTCTGTAGATCTAGCAGGTGTACGAACGAACCCCCATTCAGGTTGATAGTTAAACTTGCTTAGGTTCATCTGTTATACCGTACTTAACTTTAAGGTGTCTTAGTATCATGTGATATGTACTTTCATTTTGAATGTCGCTGTTATACGGGTTATCGCCTTGCCAGCGAAACTTAAAAATGTTCCTGTGATTAAATAGTTCCGCACCGGACCTATCTCGCTGTACCATTACAGACCCACCTCCATATTTGCGCCAAGGATTGGCTACACCTTTATGAAATGGCCCAAACGGCATAAATCCATATGGAATATCGTTGCTTGCTAGATAGTTGAATCTAGCATGGTATCCTTTATTTCTAATGGCAACATATTGCCAGACCATTCTCCAACATTCTGCGTCGCCGCCGAAGCTGTAATAAATGTCGCAATTTTCTGTATAATGTAACATTAGACAAAATTGTTGCCAGACTTTTGGTTTATTCAATAAAATCTGACCGCTTTCAAATGGTTCTGCATCATTTGGAGTGACTGCAAATATCTGCCACAAGTTACTGCTGTCGCAATATTGTTCCGCTCTGTCTATGCTATAAACATCTCGCCAAAATAAGCTGCCTTTGCTTTGGTATTCAGGATCATTAAAAAGATCTAAGCAGTTGCGTATTGGAAAATTATCTGAATCAATCCATAAATTTTCAGCATAGCTACTTTCAAACAGGGCATGTACTTTGGTACTCCAGCCTTTTACGTTGCCCCATTTATCGGTAAAATCTCTGGCATTTGTCTGCAACTGTTTGATTGACACATTTGATGATGGATAACATTTACCTAGTTCTGTAATCTCGTTGCTATCTAGCTCTCCTGCTCTATAGAAAATTTCAATAGGAATATTAAATTCTAATCGTTTTAGCTCAGTTAACAAAATAAACATACTTGGTAATTCAGCTCTATAACAGCTGGTTACTAGGCTTTTTCCTGCTTGATATGCAGGCATAGGTACCAAATTATTACAGACATATTCTTTAGCCTGATTAATTTTTTCTAAATTAATTTCCATGTTATCCATATTTCACTTGAATGATGTTTTTCCAATCTGGTATTCTGTCCCACTGATGTAATATTGTGTGAACAGTACCGTTGTTTGTAGTTGACGTTTGCCCATTCCATAGCGGACCTGGTTCTAATAGCTTTGGCAAAAAAGCTGATATCTTTTTTGGATCAACAGTTGTGCCGGCCTGACACGCCCAACCATCTTCGCTCATAGTTTTCAAGGTAATGTTATTCCAACAAACGTTATCTAGCAAATAGTTGTATGCTGCTTGATCTGGGTTATGTCTTTGAGCTGCTTTTGACAGCAACCAGATACTTAACCAAAGATCTCTAAGAGCAATGATACGCCCTGCTTGAACTCCGCAATTCCAAATCGGTTTTGATTTCATTCGCGGCCAAAGCATCGGATAACTACCGGACATATTATCCGCACCCCAGGGTTCGTCTTCGTAATGTAAACTTTCGCAACTAGCGACAATTTGTTTATTATTGCAATGATTTTCCAACCAAACACTTGGATTTCGTTGAAAAACTACATCCTTAACATCTGTTGTAATTACAAAACGATATGCGTCATCAGTTAGCTGACTTAAGTACCACCATAAATGATAAAATCTTTCTACTACGATATTTAAAGTTCCTGGCCAAAAAAAATCTCCGGTTTGCGGATTTTTATTAAATCCTAGAACCTTAAAATTTCTATCCAGAAGTTTTTGTACCGTGGCATAATCACTATTATAGACAATTACTAATTTATCGCCTGTAAAACCAGATTGTTCAATACTGTTGACCCAATATTTTATTTGGTCCCATGTATAATTGGTATACGCTCCGATGATTAGATCTTTTGATTGTTCAGTCATAACTGAACAATTATATTACGCAAATGTTAGATGTTGCAATTTATATTCAAAGGTTTACCTACTCCAGTTGCGCACATTAGTTCAAATACTTTTTGCCCGTTTTTATTGGTAACAAGAGAAGATAGAAATTTGTCCTTTCTCTCGTCATCTTTGAGTAGCGCTGCTTTATTTGCATTTTTTTCAATTATTCTTTTATCAGTTTTCAACCATTTTGGTTGATCAAATAATGCTATTGCTTTGAACCATCTAAGTATCGTAAATGGATCCTGATTGATTTTTGTTTGACTATTTGGGCAAAATTTCACCAATTGATTGTGAAGATCTGCAAGTCCGTTTTGATAATCATACAAATTACCTTCCATATCGACACTCATGCTGTTTATGGTAACATCACGATTTAGACTATCTTGTTCCCATGAATGCGGATGTTGAATGATAATTCGTTGGTCCTGTACCTTTAACTTGTAGACAATACTTGTTACATCGATTATATCATTCCCAAATTTAGCTTTTATTGTTCCGTGCTTGATACCACTAGAGTCATATTCTATTTGTTCCATATCAAATATAAAAATTAATTCAGCAGGTTCGGCATTAGTTGCAAAATCAATATCTCTAGGTGTAGCTCCTCGAATGAAATCTCGTACAGCTCCTCCTACAATACGCAAATCAAAACCATACTTCCTAATAATCGCAATTACTTTTTTGATATCCGCAGTGAATATTTCAGAAAATTTATCCATATCTATTGAAGATTCAATTTCAAAAAGATTAACAGGTGAGTTTATCATAGCGCAATAGTCCAATAACCTGGTTGATATTCATTAAGCACAACAGGTGACCAGTAACCGTTGCTCCATTTGTATAATCTATTTGTATTTGAATTAAGAACATATTCTGTCCGGTCTTCGTTGTTTGATGAATCAAACGCAACTGACCATTCTGAGCCATCATATGTTATTATATCATTTGCTAGATTTTTTTGATAAAAGTTTACCGGCGCCAATTGAGAATTTGTAACAGTTATATTACTGGACATAGGATCGTTTGAATTTAATATAGTTATGATCTTACCCTGTATCAGTTGTACTAGCGAGCCATCGGGTATACCAGGGACTGAACTTGTAACAAATTGACCTGTGGTTATGAGACTATTTGAGTTATTTAAATTGATAAAATTCGTATCCTGCATCCATGTACCTAATTCTGTGGTTACCAACTGATTGCCAGCAATAGACACTGTGCCCCATGCACTACTTGTGTACGGAACACCTGTAGTTAACAGATATCGTTGTCCAGCAGCAGCCGCAGGTAAATTGATACCAGGTCCGCTGACTTGTGGGTCAACTATAGCATTTACAGGCGCCAAGGTAACATTTGGAAAACTTTCTTGATCTGGTGTCCAGTACAATATGTTTTGATCAATAGGGTCTAAATTAATCCAGCCTACAATGTCAGAATTGGTTTGTGATAGATCGTCTACGGTTTTCAATCTTATTTGACTACCATTTGAACCATAATCAGAATATGATCTTACAGTACCATACAATGTTAGATATCGCCACCATGCTAGGTTCCCACCGGGATATGTAGTTGCTTGTAAACCTAAGGCAGCAAGGCTTCCTGGTACTAGGTCAGCAAAAGTATTACTGCCGCCTGATGTATTGATAAATTGAAAAGATGACAGATTAAAAATTGTGCAGTTTAGGTTTGTATTCACAAGACATTGTCTTATATCTTGTAATGCTAGATTAATGTCTGTATTTTGTATGGTTACTGTAGTATTGTTCCATATAAAACTCATACCTTTAAACAGGTTGACATAAGCCTTTCCAAAACTAACAGTAGGTAAGTTTTCAGGGTCAACTGTTGAACCATCTTGCTGACAGAGTCTAAAAATGTACGTGGTAGGTGTGTAAGGAGAAACTTTTATTACAACATTTCCGGGAGTAGTAACTGTCCTAGCTAAAAATTCATAATCATTCCATTCCATAGCATTAGGGTCTTTTGATCCTTCTACAATATTGGTTATAATGGTCTCTATAATATATTGTCTTTGAACCTTAGCTGGCGGATTTATCCAAATTGGCACTTTAAATTGTAGAGTTGCTACATCGATTGGATTGTCGGTTCCTATTGGTATCGTTCTAGAACTCCAATTTATATTTTCTTGTAACTCTATATAAGTTAAAACTGTCCAATCAATTGGATTGTTTGAAGTTTGCAAATTTATTGTTGGATTATAGAGAACAAAAATTTGCTCTAAAATTTGCTCCTTTATATCCTCATTATTTGACCAAATATCAACTTGCATGGTTAGATCATATGGTACTGGCATGTATCTCTGTACAGTATATCTATTGCCAATTTGATTGGTATATGCATTTGCCTGATCATCGTATTGACGTTCGTTTACCTGCACTGAACTAATAACATAAGGATCTTGACGTCTGGCGGACGATAGTGCAATGGTGTTTATGAAGCAAGTTATAAATGGGACCGTAAGCGCTTTATTTTCACTATTGCCTTTTACAATAGTTGCTGCCACTCTTGATGGGTCGCCGTATCTGCAAGGAACTTTCAAAAGCTCTTCAGTGTTATTTGGACCCCCTCGTCCAGTTTTTACACTAAACCCGCTAAAAGCACGTATGAACTGTAGACGATATTGTCTTAACTGCGCCGAAAACCAATATTGCATTTATAAAACATCCTTTATATGTTATTTATAAATGCAATATTAGTTTTATTTTTGACTACCTTATGATGAAAGCGCTTGCAGTGCTCTATGATATCTAGCTACTCTGTCTTCTAAACCAATTGTGCCGCCATTAATTCTACGTGTAATAGTAATCATATCTTGCCTATCGGCGTATTCATTGAGATTGCGAGAATTCCAATACCAGCATGCACTTCTAATTGCACCGTCTTGCTCGCAAAGTAATTCTGGACTGTCAAGCAATCGTGTATCACCGTACAATGCATTTGAGCAATGCATGTAATTTTCTTTTCCAGTTATTTGAATTAAACCTCTACCATGAAATGTCCAACCATCTTCAGTTTCTTCTGGACCGTTACCCATTCTGCCGCCGTAGACTCTACTTGCTATTTTTACAGGCTTGCGTTGATACTCTAACGCCATCTCGTCAGTTGGAAAATAATTTGGAAAAACGCCACGTAGGCCTTTGGCGCTGTAATTGAGATTTTCTTCAAGTTCTTGTAAATCGCCACTCTCGTGCCCCATTTGAGCAAGCCATGCTGCTACACGCAATACTGAAGTAATTTGATAATCGGGTAGAATATCACATATCGGTTGATACCATTCATCTATGCGCGGATGTGGCATACAATGTGCAAGGTGTTCAGGTGTAAATTCAAAGTCAAAGCTCATGCCAATACTCCTTATATTATGTCTGGATCTAGTTTTGGTTTCACTGCTGTGCGTAAATTTTGTTGTTCAGGTATTTGAACACCATTTTGCAAGGTAGTAATGTTCATGTTATTTATGAAACTTACTAGTCCTTGATTTGCAGGTAACCATTGATTACGGAAGTCAGTTTGCACTCTATACCAGATACTTTTATCATATTGAAATAGTTGAGGAGGACACCAATCTGTTCGTAAAAAATAATCACCGTTTAGTGGATTTGCGGGCCATGATGTTCCACAATTTACAGGTTTGCTGCCATTAGGAGGAATACCATCACCCGTCCATATATCATTATCACCAATTATTGGACTTCCAATCACATTAGGATCTTGTCCTGGAAGTATATAAAAATGTTGCGTTTGAAAATAATAAAAAGGAACTTCGGCTTGTGCCGCCGCAGCAATTGCATCTGTGATTTTATTTTCAGCGTCTCGGGTACTGAGCGCATCGCCTACAGTTGCATATCCACCGTTGCCGTCTAATGCCGGTACTGGATCTCCACTTGCATCTAACAATGGTGATTGCATAATATCTCTAAATTCTGTGCTATCTGTTATAGGATTGCATTTAACACGCCACAAATGCGGCCACCATGTAGGACTATATCCTTCTGCAGGTCGAGTTCCATCTTCAACAACATAATAACGATTTATAGCCGCGTCTGACCCTAAAACAGAATCGTCTCGTTGGTGAAGTATCTCTATAACATCTCCGCTCATGAGTTTTCTACCAATCATATCCAACATCGCGTTTAGATGAAAAGTGATAAAAATAGTGTCATTACTTAAAAACAAACCAAATTGTCGTAGATCAAATTCCAAATCAGCTACTTGATAGTGCCCTTTGAGACTGTATACATTTGGATCATATTTTCTATCTCTATTTTCCATATTCAAAACGTCTTGGATAGTTGTATTTGGATCTTGGGCGCCAGATGTGCTAACATCAACAGACAATGTATCGTTAGTACCCGGATCCTGTGCATATGTACCGATTGTTTTATGTATGTAAAATTCAGTGCCTCCGACATTGTACATCTCTTTGATTACCCTATCAAAGAATTTGTAATCGTTTGTTTTTACAGCTTGGCCGCGCCAAAGGCTCAATTGAGGCATGTTCTATCACCTTATAACATATATCATTATTTAGTGATGCCCTAGTTGTAGAACTAAATAATTGATATTAGGATATACAATTATGGCAACACCGCTTAGACAACAAATTATTGATCAAATAAGACTAATGATGGGCGGCCAAATGGTCGACATTGAACTTGACCCTGAGCATTATGAAAATGCAATGACATTAGCATTTGATAGATACAGACAGCGTGCAGGTAATGCTACAGAAGAATCATATTATTTTTTACATATTTTATATGAAACTAACCAATATACACTACCGGATGAAATTATTCAAGTGCGTGGCATTTATAGAAGAGGACTAGGAGAAACACAAGGTGGTACATATCTTGATCCGTTCTCTCTGGCATATACGAATTTGTATCTACTTCAAGCTGGCGCCGGCGGCGGCTATACTGCTGGATTACTAACCTACGAATTGTTCAATGAATATCTGAAACAAGCTGGGCGTATGTTTGGTGCATATATGAATTACACATTCAATCCGGTTACTAAAGTTTTACAACTGATACGCAAGCCAACCGGAGGAGAAACTGTTGTATTGTGGTGTCAGCGAACAAGAGTAGACGACGAATTACTACAAGATCCTTTTATTCGTCCGTGGATAAGGTCATATGCTTTGAGTTGGTGTAAAACTCAATTAGGTGAAGCATACAGCAAGTATAATACCATAGTTGGTCCAGGCGGAGGAACAACACTAAAAGGCGATGCACTAAAACAAGAGGCAATAGCGGAACGCGAAGGTTTAGAAAAAGAACTAGATCTCTATATAGATGCAAGTAATCCGCCGTTAATTGTCATAGGTTAATCGTTGACTGTTTAAAACTTCTATGCTATCTTATGTTAAATTATAATTAATAGGAATTTCAAATGGATCGAGAAGATCGAGATCTAGCCGTTTACGTACTGGCACGTACAGATTTACCCAGCATGAATTCTGGGAAGCTAGCTGCACAAGTGCATCATGCTGGCGTGCAAATGGTAGTCAAACACAGTCTGCACATCCTGGTACAGGAATATGTGAATCTAGGTCTTGAACAAGGGGCTGATCATTTCAACACAACCATTGTGCTTGGTGCAACAGGACCACAGATTACCGGTATCATGGATGCTGTACTTGGCAAGCTGAAGAGCGAGATCGCCTATGATCGAGTGATTGATCCTAGCTATCCATTCTTTGTTGAGAGTATGGAAATTGCAAACCTCATCCCGCAAGACGATGCAACCAAGATCATCAAAGTTATGGATAACGGCAAGGTTCTAATGGTGCGCCCAGAGCTAACCTGTGCTTGGTTCGTTGGAGATCGCAATGATGTAAAATTTACAAGCATCTTTGAAGGGCTATCTCTTCATCCATAGGCTGTAAAAATTGCACGTATGCCTTCGTCAGTAATATCACGGCTGCCAATTCCTGCGTATCTACCATGAGGGGTTGGCGGTTCCTTTATTTCTTTCCATGTTTCCCACCATTGCATCCATTTGTTTGTATTCATATCAAATAGATACAACTCACACTCTGGAAAATTTCTCTCTTCGTACCATCTATCTACATACATTTGACAGGCCCATGCTGTGCCGCCTGCAATTTTTAATTTTCCTGGATCATCGTCTACAAGTTTGCTTATTGCATAGACTCTTTCGGCAAATCTAACTTGGTACCAATTACGGCGCAATAAATTGTTTACGCCTTCTTTTTGAGAAGGATAACGTCTACGCATGGACTTGGCTGCTTCTATAAGTCTAACATCTGCCTCAAGTAATTGTGTCTTAGACAACAGCTCTATATTAGAGCTTGAGCTTGTTTTATGTCCATTAAAACTGAAATGTATCAGATTATGCCCTCTATCTAATGCCATGAGACCCCAGGCATGATCTGCGCCGGCTGCTCCACCGCTAAAACATATATTTTCCATTATAGTAATCTATCTATTTGTAATTTTAAATTATCTAAGGTCGACGTATTATCCAGCTCTATAAATGGCCCGGAATTAATCCATATGTATTCACTCACGTGAACAAGCGGGTGCAAGCTTGGCATAAGTTGTGGATTTTCTCGTGCAATATCATACCAATTGGGTATTTCTCGTTTAACCCACCATAACTGACCGTTTAGGTTTTTAACCATTTCTAACTCATTAGGAAATCTTACGTCTGTTACGACAACGTCTGAATGACAATTGTGCAAAAGTCTTTCAAGACTTAATGACCAAATGTCGTTATGAAATTTATGACGAAATAGATCAGTACCAATTTGCTGCATAGCCCATCTTGGTGTTACAGTTGTGCCCAATTTCTTAGACCACCATATATCTTCAGTTTCCCTCCATATACGTGATTCAGCTGTATCGCCTTCTAGCATGTCTCTGGGCCATTTGAAGATTGCTGATAACGTATCTTTTAGTGCTGCTGCAAATGAAACTGACACAAAATTATAGTCTGAAACAAGATAGTTACCTATGGTCCCTTTGCCAGAACCTATAAATCCTAAAACACCGATAATTTTTTTACTCATATAGACAGTTTATTTTGTTAAAGAAATAATATCAAGTACCTAAGCGTTATATCCATGTGGTTTTACAGGCGATTGAATAAATAGTTTGCGACAAAAAATTTTAACGTGAGGTAAATCATGTCAGGTACTTTAGTTTCCCCAGGCGTACAGGTTCAAATTATTGACCAAAGTGCATATGGCACAAGCGGCCCGGGAACCGTTCCATTAATTGTAATTGCTACAGCTTCAAATAAATTAGCACCAGGGAGCACTACAGCAATTGCACCAGGTACATTGCCTGCTAATGCAGGTAATCTGTATCTTATTACTAGCCAGAGAGATGCACTACAGACTTTTGGAAATCCAACATTTTATAGCTCAGGTGGGTCTGTTCAATACAACAACGAGCTAAATGAACTTGGACTATTCACACTTTATACATATCTCGGAGTTGCATCAAACGCCTTTGTGATACGAGCAGACGTAGACCTAGACCAACTGATTCCTAGCACAACTGAGCCAACTGGCCCAACGACAGCAGGTACTTATTGGTTAGACCTAACAAATTCAAGTTGGGGCATTTTTCAAAGTAATGGTAACATAAATCCTGCCTATGCATGGCAGTCTCAAACACCTACAGTAATTACATCCTCAAAACAATTAGAAAGAATGGTACAGGGGTTGAGTGTAGCTAACGGTCCAATCACAAGTGGTTCTGCTAGCTGTATCACTCATAATGGTATACTAGCAATCAACAATGTTCCTGTGCAACTAACAGCAGGGATGAGCATATCTCAAGTAGCTAGTACTATTAATACAAATGTTTCACTGCAATTACTTGGCATATCAGCTAGTGTTTTCATTAAACAAGGAAAACTATCGAGCGGTGGTTATGGGGACATTTTCAACATACGCATAATAAGTTCCGATTACACTCAACAAATAACATTGAGCGGTGAGCCTCCTGCTACAAGCACGCCAAGTATTCTTGCAGATCTAGGATTGTCTGCTGATCCAGTTAACTATGTGGCGCCTGTGGCATCCTTAGGCATTGCCGGCAATTATGCTGTCAACACACTTGAAGATGCAGAAGGCCTTTATTCAAACTCAATTTTCCAAAAAATTACACTTGTAACCAGTAATAGCACAACAGATTGGTGGTTCCAAGTTGGCACTACAGAAATTGAAAACCCTGGTTTCTCATGGCAAGGTGCCGTTCCTACAGTGATTACTGGTACAAAGCCTAATCCAACATTGATCGCATTAGAACAATGCACTATACAAATTGGGTCTGGTTCTATAACAACAGTACAAGTACCAGCATCCCCTAATAATACCCTAGCAGGGTTTGTATCCGCTCTAAATACAGCACTTGTTGGCACAAATGCTGTAGCATCTATCACAACGCAAGGCGGCAATAACTACCTAACACTTACTAATTTTGATTCTACTCAGATCTATATTAAAGATTTAACCGACCAATACGGAAACAATACACCTTGGGAAGACTGTGGTATTAGTCCTACAAACACCTACTGGGCAAGTGTAACAGGTAGCGTCCGTAATCCAACATTTACTGCTGCTACGCTTCAAACACAATCTGCTAGTGTGGTAGCACCAGGAAGTAACTATCTAAACGGCGACCTATTAACTGTAAACGGCGGCACACAAACATCACCTACAGTACTAACGGTTAATAGTTTACAAGTTGTAGGTGCCAATCCAAATTCCCCAGGTACAGGATATCGTGTTAATGATACCCTAACATTTGGTAGTAACAATGCAAATTATCCTGTTACAGTAATTGTAACTGTTGATGCAATTAATGGCAGCGGTGGTATTACAGGTGTAACAATCACTCAAGCTGGACAATTTACAGGTCTTACACCACCTACTATGAATACAAGTGCTTCGGCTACAAGTGGTGCGGGTGTAGGAGCTACTATCGACCTAACATGGGGTGTAAACAACGTTTCTGTATCAACACCGGGTAATTACACAATTTATCCAAGTAATCCGGTGTCAATCACAGGTGGCACTGGTGTAGGAGCTACTTTTAATCTAACATCAACATGGCTGACAAGCACTAGTTTTAGCATAACATTACCTGGTTTAAGCCCAGTAGTTGTTCACGTACCAGCAAGCCCATACAACAATCTAGCAGGACTTGTAAACGAAATCAATACTGTTGCTTTCCCTGCAGGGCCAATCTCAGCATCTATCAGTACAAGTAATCAATTGGTTATAACCAACAATAACGGTACTGCCTTCACACTAGAAGATCTAAGCGGCAGTCCATTGTACAATGCAGGTATTGCAGCCGGTGTAACATTTGCTCGCACAATGGTTTATCAAGGTTACTCGCCAAGTCTTACAGTACCTGGCCAACTCTATCAATTGGCTATGAACAATGTATGGCTTAATACAACACCAGCTGGTCTTGGTACAAACCTAATTGTCAAACGTTACGTAAGCGGCGAATGGATAAGCCAGAATACTGTGCCAAATACAGGTACCATACCACTTTACAGTTCAACATCTGCAGCAGACACAGCATTTGGTGGACTAAAGGGCATAGGCAGCATCTTTGCTCAATACAATTACTATGGCTTATCACCTGCTGTAGGTAACATTGTACTGCAAATTTGGAACGGTACTTCATGGGTAGAACTAGATTATGTTCCAAGCAGACTAGCCCCAAATGGTCCACCAGCTAATGGAACTTTATGGTATAATAACAGTCTACAAGTTGATATTATGGTGAACAATGGAGAACAATGGCTAGGCTATAAAATGATGTATCCAGGTACTGATCCAAACGGTGCTATTTTAAGCTCAGCAACTCCTGTAACTCAAAGTACAGGTGCACCATTAGTTGACTATGATATTTGGGTTAACACTGACATAACTCCATATCCTGCTATCTATAGATATAACGCCTTAACAGCATCATGGATACAGATTGACAATACCGATCATTCAACAAGTGCTGGTATCATTTTTGCCGATGCAAGAGCTACGGCTAACGGTGAGGTAGATGGCTCAACTGCTCCTTCTGCAATGATTCTAAGTTCCTTTGTTGACCCTGATGCACCAAATCCGCTGCTATATCCTCCATATATTCTGCTCTTTAACACAAGATACAGTACATATAACGTAAAGCAATGGGTTGTTAACTATTTCCCACAAAATGTTGGAACTCAGTATCCAACAGACACATGGGTAACCTACAGCGGCAATGCACCAGACGGGTCTCCATATATGGGTCCTGCTGCTCAACGTGCAGTCATTGTAGCAGCTCTAAATGCAGCACTGGTAGCAAGTCAAGATGCTAGAGCAAGTCAAAACTACTTCAATTTGATTGCCACACCAGGTTATCCAGAATGCATAGCTGAGATGGTACAGTTAAATGTTGATAAGAATAATGTTGCATTCATTGTAGGTGACACTCCGTCAACACTACAACCAACTGGTACTTCGATACAAAATTGGGCTACCAATGCGGCTGATTCTGCTACCGATAGCGATGTAGGGTTGGTAACACACAGTTCATACATTGGACTATGGTATCCATGGGGTCTAACAGCAGATTTACAAGGTAACAACGTTGTTGTTCCTCCAAGTCTGATAGCACTTACTACAATAGCCTACAGCGATAGCGTATCGTTTCCATGGTTTGCACCGGCAGGTTTCAACCGCGGTTTGGTAAGCTCTGTCTCTAGTGTTGGTTATCTAAATGCATCTGGAAATTATATTCCTGTAACCCTAAATCAGGGTCAAAGAGATGTATTATATCAAAATTCAATCAACCCTGTAGCATATATGCCAGGCAGAGGATTGGTAGTATGGGGCCAAAAAACACTTGATCCTATACAAAGTGCACTTGATAGAGTAAACGTTGCTAGATTAGTTGCATATTTGTCTTATAACCTCAATAATTTGGCACAGCCATTCTTGTTTGAACAAAATGATGTAACGACAAGGGCAAATGTAGCAGCGGTCTTTACATCATATCTGCAACAGCTAGTTGTCTCTAGAGCACTGTACGATTTCTCGGTGGTATGTGATTCTAGTAATAATACACCTGCAACAATAGCAGCAAATCAATTATGGATAGATATCGCTATACAACCAGAAATTGCAATAGAATTCATCTATATTCCAGTAAGGGTTCTTGCAACAGGTGCTCCGTTGCCTACAACTCTTGCGGCAATTAACTCATAAAAAAAGGGCCGTAGGCCCTTTTTTTATTGTTATTTGCATATCTTAGTCAAATTAGTGCATAGTATTAATTATGCCAACTTTTCGTTCAATAACTCGTATACAGGCCCTTGAAATGCAGCTAGAAGAAGCAATTCAAATGCTAAGACTTGTTGCGGATAATAAAAGAACATGTGTAGAAATTGCAGAATGGCTAGATATCACCTATCCAGAAAACAAAGATGAATTATCTAACACAATAGTTGAAACACTCTTAAAAAAAATAAAAGGACCTAGACTTCAATGGACGAAGATGATGACCTATTGATAGAAATGCAAACGGTTTGTAACAGTATGATTCATGAAACAATTTATCATATACAATCGAAAATATCTGATACGTTAGATCCTCAACAGACAGCAAATTGTATTATAAGTGCGTTGGCTTCAAATTTAGGTTTGATTCTAGCACGTATTCCCGATAATTATCGAATGGAATATGATAAAATTATTACACATATTATTCATCGCAGCATGATGCTCACACTCGAATACTCAGAGGAAAATACATATGGACAACTTGGACATGCCTAATACAATCAGCATAAATCCCGATGCTTTTACAAGTGGTCAAATAAGTAGTAAAATTTGGTTATGCGAACAATTAGAACAAATAAAGTTTGATAAACCTCAAGTTGTTTGGGTATACGGCGGATGGTATGGTATGATGTCTTTTCTACTATTAAGTAGGAATAATATTCCTATCAAACATATAAGAAGTTTTGACATAGATCCGTCGGCAGAATCGATAGCTGATTTATTATTGGAAAACTGGATTTGGCAAGGTTGGAAATTTAAGGCATTTACAGCCGATTGTAATCAAATGAATTTTACCAATGAAAAACCGACAATTATTATAAATTGCAGTGTTGAACATTTTGAAGATACAAAGTGGGTCGACGATATTCCACAAGGAACACTTCTTGTATTACAGAGTAATAATATGTCACACGCAACTCATGTTAGTTGTGTGTCATCTCTAGCAGAGTTTGAACAACAATATGATTTGGACTTGAAATTTAGCGGGAAACTTGATTTCGAATACCCTGCCTGGCAATTTTCAAGGTATATGTTAATAGGATATAAAAATTGACGGCATTTGTAGAAAAGTTAAGCTACGTATCTGATTACAAAATCGTCAGACAGGATTTAGACACTGTTTTAGCCAACTATGTGAATTGGCTGCCGTATAATCAAATTGGCTTACGACATCGCGACAATTGTCAGGACCAATGGAAAGATTCATGCGGCGGACTTCATGATCCAGAAACTAAATTGCCAATAAGTTCAGAAGCTGAATTTAGTAACTGGAATGACTACTGCCCAGATTATACTAAGCAAATAGTAACAGAACTTGCCTTGCATGAAAAAATAAACCTGGGCAGAGTTAGATATATGCTTGCTATGCCTAAAACTGGATTAAGTATGCACTTTGACAAAGAGATTAGATATCATCTTGTACTACAGACTAATATTAGTGCAATTTTTGGCGAATGCTTTAGAAATAATGCAGTTAGATCAATATGTTATCATCTGCCAGCTAATGGACACTGGTACAAGGTCAATACACGCAAGGAGCATTTTATTTACAACGGTGGGTGGGAACCTCGCATTCATTTAGTTGTTTGTCCAGCCAGTTGAAAAACGGAGTGTAACCTACTTCCTCTGTTGGATGGTTAAAAAGTGGCAGCCTGTTATGTGTTAATGCTCTTCCAGCTTGCATTCTTTGACCTATTTCCTCGTCCTCGTTGGCTGTTACCATAAAACAGTCAAACATAGCATCTGCAAAGTTAGGATATATGTCTAGCAGATTTTTTTCATAATAGAAGTCCAAATAATTAATACATTTGTGTTGCCCGTTGGGCCAAACTGTGCTGACAACAATGCACCCTGGATAATATTCTATCATAATGTTTGGATAGATTAACAACCATACAGCACCAAATTTAGCAGTATCGTAGGTTTTATTCTTAACATAAAAATCATACAGATTCTTATATGTAGGTTCTAGTGGCATCTCTCTACGGAAGCTGCCTGTTTGAACCAACCAATTATCACCGAAACTCCATGCAAAATCCTTACAATCAGTTAATGATCTAAGACCTGGATGAAAACTTTTTACATGATAAAGATCAAGAAAAATTTCCATAAAAATAGTCCAGCTAAAATTATATTCTAATTTTTGATGACTATGCCAATTGTAATTATCAATGTTCACAAATGAAGTATTATTTCCTAATTTTTCAATATCCTGCAACCAATTATCGGGCCCTTTAAAAATGTGTCCATTCCAATTATACACAGGAATATTGTTAAGATTCATTGTTGTTTGGTTTTCAAATCCTGGTGCTTTTCTTATAGCACCGGAACGTTCCCAGGTCCATTTATGCACAGGGCATGTAATAGTTGTACCTAATCTGCCCGTATGCTCTTTAAAAATTAACGATTGCTTGTGTGCGCAAATGTTACTCAATGCTGTTATGTTATTATCTTTTTGAAAAATAACCGTACTTTGATCACTATGTGGTACTAGATAAGCTGACTCTCGAACGTCAGATGCTGCACATAACCATTTTGGAATGGAGGTTGAAAAAATTCTATCGTAATTTTTATTGGGGTCAAATGACAGCATTAGATTTTCACTTTTACGTTTTCAGAAATTTTGAAGGCAGATAAACATCACTACCTCTATCATAATATATAAAATCATACATATTTGCATATCTTGTTAGACTTGGAATACTTGGATATTTGGTTTTATACTCAAAATATTCCTTGTCATGATTTATATCATATATGAGCTTTTTAGCAGGAAGCTTGTAACTGCTCCAGCTATTGTGTAATTTTGGTTCTTCTGTTAGAACTGCCCAATCTTGAAATTCAGGTGTTTCAAAGAAGTGTACAATATTTTTGATCATGCTATTCACATGTGCTGGCGTAGGCGCATGACTCACTAATCTCAACTTGACTGCTTGCCATTTTAAAACAAAGTTCAACCACCAAAAACAGTCATGGTTAGTAATACACCCTTTCGGATTTGATGAAAAAATCTTGTCCATAAGTTCTTCGCACGCTTCTACATGATCTTTATTGGTAACTTTTTTCAACAACCATTGTTTACCAGTGTCATTGAATTTTTTATGTATAGCATTGGTATCGCCTGTGACATCCATATAACTTTTGACTGTCAGGCTGCCAAATATATTGTCGGCAAATTCGCCTGTTATGCATATGTTGTTAGCATCTGCTATTAGGTTATGGAAATCATTTGAATTGGCAATTCTATGTTTCCAGGCTTTTTTGAGACTGTTATGCCAAAACCAAGGATTTTCTTTAATACTGTCCTCGCTTAAAACAAGCAACATGCGCTCTCTATATTGTTCAAAAGATTCGTGCGCAATAGCTAACGCAGCAATGAGCGTGCTGTCAATGCCACCGCTATAGAAAATAACAAGTTGCTTGTTTTGATTTATAGCCTGCTTCAATAGAGTATCAAACCTGTTATATGCTATTTCACTAAACGATTTTGGTGTGATCCACTCTCTTAACGGATTAAGAACGGTTATAGGTACAGGTGGGCAATTAATAGTGCCAGACCGGTCTATCAGACTTATACTTGCATTGAACATTTGAGAAAATGAAACTTGTACTGGATCAAGTGCAGCAATGTTCTGATACGAGTATAGTTTGTGAGGTGTGTAATAGATTAATTCCATGTGTGCTCCTTGGTCACAGTAACATATTGATAAACAAATCTTTATCAAGATTTGCTGCTGCTGTTTGAAAGTCTTGCTCAGTTTTCGCCTGTTTGATTGCAGTGAAATGTCTAATGCGCAATCGTTCTATTTTACGCATATGTTGGTACCAACCGTTATGTTTTAATAAAATCTGCGCTGCTGCAGAATCAACGTCTATATTTGATTCTTCTGCAAAGTCTCTAACAAATCCATCAGTGCGAAAAGGGCTTTCTTTATTGGTTAGAATTTGGATAGCTTCCTTGGCTTTCCGTTCATAGACGTTGTTTTGATCTGTCAAAAGATTTCTATGTTTGTTTAGCCCGTGCTCTAGCCTTCCTTTTAAGTTTATCAATGCCTTTATTCGTGCACTATAAATGACAGATAGTTCAACTATCCGAGCATCACGATTGTATGCTTCTAGCCAGGTACTACGCAGGTTATTAAATCGTACTCTAAAATTAAGATTACCTTGTTTAAGTTGATTATACTCGTCATCGCTTAAACCGTATACTTTTACAATAGCCTCAAAATCATAATCGCTTATTGTTTCTAGAATAACTATATCATCATGCGCTGCTATTACTTGATTATCCACAGTTGCAGCTATTGCTATCCAACGCATTGTTCTCTCCAATTTTTCCATATACGTTTTGATTCTGACCGTGGTGCCACCAAAGGTAATAGCAACATACATGGGTCAAATTCATATCTAATTTTACTTACTGTAGTACCAAAATCAAAGCTTTTTGGGCATGAATGATGATTATTGTGCCATCCTTGTCCCCAACTGAAAAAACCTAGAAACCATACATTTTGACTCATGTCTTTTGTATCAAAATTTCTATATCCAAAATTAGTCAGATGACAGAGCAAATTAACAGCATTTTCGCTGTGTAGCGCAAATACGCACGGAATAACTACAAACCATAGACAGAACATTGGATTTATTGTAAAGATTACTGCTAAGGTAGCCCATATCACTTTGTTGTAATGTTTATGGAAAAAAATCAAATGTTTATCTCTTAGTAAGGTTGCCGCATACTTCAAATTGACAGTATCATGAGTAATGGCTAACATCCATCCCATATAAGCTGACCATTTACCTTTCATAGGTGAATGCAAATCTTTTTCTTTATCAGAATAAGCATGATGATAGCCACGGTGTAATGCTGCCCACCAGATTGGCGAGCCTTGGCCTGTTATACAAGCTATCCAATATAGTAGCGGTTTTAATCTGGGTCGCAACGCAACACTATTGTGAGATAGGTGTCTGTGTAATATAACCGCATCGCCTATACCTCCAAAAACAACATATCCAAGCACAAAATATACAAGATAGTACCAAGACCATGTGAAATATGCAGCAATTATGCCTATAAGTGCTAATAAATGATATGGGCCAATTATGGCAAAAAATGCTGGAATTTGTCCAGTTACTTTATATGTGTGATAGTTTTGCTTTAACCAATTAATCATACAGGATCTCTTTTCAAAATATACCTTCTTATGTTTATATCATATGTATATAAAATGTTACCAGTTATGGTATGATAAAGACTGTGTGTTGGCCTAGTGCCTTTGGGGATAGTTTGCTCGACAAAAGTCCAATATCGGTTTCTCATAAAACTTGTCATTCTACTATATGCTTCTTCGCGCTCAACCGGACTAACCACGTAAAATTCATTTATACTTTTTGATTCGTAATAGGCTGTTGTAAAATTTAAGGTTTGTCTCCATGCAGCCACAAACGACATAGAAGATATTGAACTTACAGTCCAACTTAATAACCAAGCAGGAATGTTTCCTAATTCTCGAACACCTGTTGCAACAACAGGCTCTCCGTTGCTGTTTACAATTACAGCAACCTTACGCTGATCAGAACCTATAACCGATGGCGGCACCAAAAAATAATTATAGAGAGGAGAATCACCGCTTAAATTTGTAGGGTATAAGTGACTTGGTTTGGTGTAAACAGATTTGGCTATGTCTTTAATGACGTGTCTGTCGCTGTAGTCTAACCATTTTACAGAGAATTGCATATTAAACCTTTGCCTGTGGAAAGTTGCGGAATTATCGATGTTGCTTCAAATTTAAAATCCACAGGCGAATTATGCAATATTCTAGCAGTGTGTTCTAATACATACCACCATATATGCATTAATCTTTCCATTCCGTGACGTTTATTTCTAGGAATAAGATCAAAATCCGTTAATTCGGTGTATATTTTGTGTTTACTGGAATTCCAGCCTAGTTTACCTGGTATTTTGTCATTTATAAGATTTTGCACAGTAGGCGATTGAATAAATGCTAAAATTGTAGCAGGATCGTACGTATAAAAATTATTATATGCGGGACAACTAGTGCGTTCTACAAATCTATGCCAGCAACCGTCCTGATCTTCCTTTTTTACAAAATACCATTTGTCTGACAATTTGGCAACTTCTACCTCATCTACAGTGATCATAGGTTTCCTTGTACGTTCTGCAATGTAAATCAACATTTGTTGATAGAATGTGTAACACTGATATGTCTCAGCCACTCTTTTCCATTCTCCTGAATGAAAAAATTGTAAAGGATCAAATTCATATATGATAGGCTCTATTCCGTTGGTGTTACATAATCTCAGTGCGTCGGATACATCTTCTTTATTAAGCTCATTAGTAAAACGTATAATAAAAGGTTTCACTGTATTTTTAGCATTTATAAAAGTTTGTAATGCCACTTCGCTGTCTAGCCCGCCACTAAGAAAGAGCAAAAAATCACTGCCATGCCTTGAATAAAAAACATTTGCTGTGTCTGTTATTGATTGATTAAAAGTTTTTGATTGCGCATTGATGTAATTCTCACCTACGCAACAATGAGCAACTTCTAAAGGATCATTTCGCCAATGTTGCCCTCTGTTATCGTTAAACCAATATTGAAGATGATTTCCTAAGGTTAATTCAAATTGTTCATATACATTAATCATACTCGAGTTCCTTGGCTATTTGCAGCGTTACTAATTCGTTTATAGGTTTTAAAACACACCATTGCGCAGTGTTTCTAACAATTAATGGGCGTGAAATACAAATACAATTATTCCACCAAGAACTCCATATCTTTCCTAACCCGGCAGCTCTTCCTTGTGTTTTGTTGCGTATAGTATCATAAATGATTTTGTTATAGTCGTTAAATGTAAGCATCATAGCATCAGCTTTTTGTTTAATACTCCATGACAAATTTTGTGACAAAAGATATTTGGTTACTTGATTTTCTGTCCTATGTCTTTTATCAAGCCAGCAGCGAACCCCGCCGATTGTTATATTGAAATTTTTATATTCATCTGATAATTCAACGCAGCTTAGTCCTACTATCTTATCAGAATGGAGTAGGATAGCGATACTACCTTGGGCACTTTGCCATCTATGTTGTTTTTGAATATTCCACAATAGTCCTGTGTAGGGATTGTGCCCCATGTTTATTACGGCTGGATGATCGTGATGCTCGTTTTGCTGGTTACTAACAAATAATTCGAGTTTTTGCAACAACTCGTTAGACAGTGTATCACTTGTTACAGAATCACATGTATAGATCATTGTCAATTATAATTTTTTCAAACCGCAACTGCAAAATACCCCACCCTTAGAAATTAAGACTGCGTCATAAATAAGATAGCAAATACGGAGGATATATAATGTCATTAGTTTCACCAATTAATCCTGGACTGACAACAGTAGACAAATTTGGCGTACCATTGCCTGCTCAAACTGGTGTAGGTATTCTAATGCCAAAACTAAAACACAGATTTAGAATCATAACAAATGGTTTTGGATCTACAGGAGCCAGCAATCAAACTGTTTTTACCATTCAAGTAGTCACGGCTGCACGTCCGTCGATACAATTTAACAATACACCGCTACACAGCTATAACAACATAACATATATAGCTCAAAAACCAGAATGGCAGACTATTGAAATTACCCTTAGAGATGATGTAACAAATAACATTACTTCAATGGTTAGCGGTCAACTGCAGAAACAGATGAACCACTATACGCAATCAGCTGCTGCTGCTGGTATTAACTACAAATTCTCTATGTTTATTCAAACACTAGATGGAACCGTACAAGGACTAAATGATTCTGTACTAGAGAGTTGGTATCTGGAAGGTTGTTATTTAGAAACAGTTGCATATGATAGCATGGATTATAGTAGTTCGGATGCAGTTATGCTAACGCTAACAGTTAGATACGACAATGCTACACAAGGCGATGAAGCGGCGTTGACGGGCATTGCTCCGCTAGCGTTCAATCCAGCTTTGCCGCTTTCAAGTGGTATTGCATCAGTTTAATTTTATTCAACTCCGGGCATGCAGAACAAAAAACGGCGCAATTTGCGCCGTTTTTTTATGATAAATATTTTTATGACACAGGTATTTTTAAGATCACCACAAGTTGCGAGTAGAGCATTCGGCACAAGCAATCAAGGACAATATATGACGGCTGTTCCAAAACCGTCGTTTGAATTTTATGTACAATTTTTCCTAAGCCCTGGTGCACAAACAATGCTTGGTAATAGTAACACCAACGCAATTAATACATACAATGGCAACAGAAGTCTCACGTTTAAGGTTAAAACTGTTGACAGACCAAAAGTGAATCTCATAGCCGAAGATTTGAATCAATATAATAAAAAGGTCGTTGTTTATAAAAAAATTGAATACCAAGACGCGTCATTAACTCTTTACGATACAGTTGATAACAGTCCTCTTGCAACATGGGTCGATTATTTTACCTATTATTTTGCTGATAGTCGTAGAACCACATCTCCTACCACACCAAGTATCGATTACGCACAGTCCCCAGTAGACCCTACATTTTCTTTAGGAGCAGGTTGGGGTTTCATGCCTATATTAGACGCTCAAACTAATTTTTTTACAGGCATTAGTGTATATACGTTGTTTGCAAACACCTATACTGCATTTAACTACGTCAATCCAAAAATAACTTCAGTTGATTGGGGAAATCAAGACTACTCATCAAGCGACCCTACAACAGTTAACCTAACACTTAAATATGAAGCACTAGATTATTTTGCATTCGCACAACCTATATCGTCTACTGGCGCACCCTATGGCTATATGCCAAACTTTGGGTTTGATGCTGATGATTTTATCAATCCAAGTCAAACGGCTGCGTTCCAAACACAAGGAGCGATACCTAGAATTTTTACATCCACAAATCTAAATACAAACCCGACTATAGCGGTACCAACCTTTCAATCAAACAATTTGTCCAACCCGACTATTCCAATTTTATCATTACCGGCTACTCCGCCACCGACTGCAGGTACAGGCCCTATAGCCTTTGCTCCGGGTGCATCTTTACCAGCTGCGGTAATCCCTACAACATCTTTGTCTACCAATCTAAATTTTGGTACCAAAACACCTACACCTAACAATTTTACTGCACAAACGATCACACAACAGATAGCTCAACAAAGCGGCCAGATAGCAATAACTTCTGCCAGCGGCGGATTACAGTATAAAAATACTCTAACTGGCCAGCTGTTGACTGCCCTGCCAAGCCCTGCATCGGCTTTACTAGCCAATCCCAAACAAAGTAATAATCCTATAATTTCCGCAACTGCACTCTCACTCGCTGCCGGTTATTATGGAAGTAGCGTACCCCAACAGCTGGTACAAAGCATCGCGTCCGTTGCAGCCTATGTTGCAGCTACACAAGGAATCCCGGTTAGCACGTTAATTACACCAGCAGGGCCAACCTTACAACTTCTGGCCGCATATAACGCTCTTGCACCTTCAACTACAGCAGTCGGAGTGGTAAATCAACAGATATCCGCATGGTCGCCACCATGGCCCAGAAATCCTACGTTACGAGGATCACTTAGCGCAGCAATTATAGGGTAAATTATGACAAAATACAGCCAAGGTGAATTTACACCATTGAATCCAAAAAAGCTTGTAGGTAATGCAGTTCCAGTATATAGAAGCGCATGGGAACTGCGGGTAATGAGACTGCTTGATACTCATCCTAATGTCATAAACTGGGCAAGTGAAAGCATTTCAATTCCTTATAAAAATCCTTTGACTGGTAAATTACATACATATTATCCAGATTTTATGGTAGTCTACAAAGATAAATTTGGAAAACAAAGAGCTGAAATAATCGAAGTCAAGCCACGTAAAGAAGCTATATTGGAAAACGCTAAAAGCAAAAGAGACAAGGCTGCGCTAGTTGTCAATACTGCAAAATGGGCGGCCGCAATGTTGTATTGCAAAAAACACGGTTTACAATTTAGAATTCTTACAGAAGATGATATATTCGTTGCAAAAGGCAAAAATATTAAACGAAACAAATAAAAATAAGTAAATACGGTTATGAGTAAAGCATTTGCCAAATTAGAAGACGCACTTGACCTACCAAACATGACACCGGAATATCAAATTACGGAAAATGACCTAGAGCAAGCCCTCGCTGACGCTAAAGAAATAGAATCGCAACTACATCAACTTGATGGGCATGATGTCCATGATACAGAAATGGATGAACTGGCTAATCTAGCTATACAGGCCCACAAAGATTTACAAGAATTGGGTATGAATGTAGAGGTAAGACACGCAGGAGAAATTTTTAGCAGTTCAAGTGCCATGCTGAAAATTGCAGTAGATGCCAAAAACAACAAAGTTGAAAAAAAACTGAAACTTTTAAAATTGCAGCTTGATAAATTGAAACTAGATAGGCAAACAGCTCCGGAAAAAGAAACTGTAGATGGCACAGCAGTTGCACTTGATAGGAACGAGATACTCAAACAACTGCGTCAAATGAATAGCAGTGATAAATAGAGAACATAGGAGCCGTCTGAAATGAAAAGTTTTAGTGAATATCTTGCTGAAAGTTCAAAAGATCACAATTACGTGATCAAATTTTCACAACAGCCAACAGCTGAGCAGGTACAAATTATCGGAGAATGGTTAAAGAAACTTGATCTTAAACACATCACTACCCCTGAAAAAATATTAGAAGACCACATGGACTTCATTGACATTCCTAATAAGGATGTCTACAAAATGGAATTTACAGTTGGAACACCTTGCGTCCCTTATATTTTACAGCAGGATCTTAGACTTTGTTCAAATATACCTGAAAAATATATTGTTGTACGAGCAGCAAATGAACCAATTGAACGCTATGCTGACTATGACATATGGCGCAGATTAGCTGATAAAGAATCTGAAGCAGCCGGTGATGAGCATGCTGCAAGATTAAGCACAGATCGAGAGTACAATCAATCCGAACAACCACCGGTAGAACCATTGTTTGGAAACGAATATAACAAAGGTTTACTATCATATCTTGCTGGTATTGCAGACAGTCGTCCAAGTATGGAAATTGAGCCATCGGCACCTTTATTCAGCTGGCTACAAATGGAAGATATTGATCCAGGAGAACCTATACAAGACACTAGTGATTTCAACGCTCATATTGATACTCCAAAACCTGTTACAGCTGGTTCAACAAAACAACCGATTGATACAGCATATGTCAATAGTAAAGGCACCATGAGCGACAATGCTCAACAAAAGGTTAAGTTTGTAAAAGATCCGGCTACCGGCAAAGCCAAGCAACTGGTGCAACCAAAAGGGAAAAACTAAAATGGAACGCACATATAAATTAAACGTAACAAGTGACACAACCATGATAGACGTGCAAAGTGTCAACGCTGATGAAGTTGCACGCATTGCACAACTAGCAGGAATAATTGAACCGCACACGCAAACTGCAGACATTGCCTCTTCCCCAATTGGAGCTCCAGTTGATCCTGAAATGTCTGCTGACGACCAAGCAATGCAAGCAGTTGACGCCGGCCCAATACAAGAGCCTATGGATGGACAAGCCAACGCAGATGTTATGCACGGCTTAAATGATTTGCGAAAAAATGCAGGACTGCCAACTAAAGCAGCTGAGCCCGCATCTGATGATGTAACTACAGGAATTGCTGAAAACAACGTAGATGATGATGATGATTATGATGATTTTGATGATGATTATGATGATTTTGATGATGATGATTTTGCAGATCCCGGCGGGCGCAGCTCACTAAGAGCAGGTATACGCAATCGACCTTGTCCGACATGTGGTTATCCTAACCGACTGACAGCTAGAGATGTTGAATTAGGCTACCAATGCGATAGATGCGCTGACGCACGAGAACGTGGCGGCGAGATTGATTATTATGATCCAACTATGGATGAAAATGTTGAATTAGAAGAAGATGTAGCTGAATACGATTATGGTCATCGTAAATTCAAAGACGAAGGTGAAGAAATTGATGAACCTGAATATATTTGGCAAGCAGTTGAAAATCCGCAACGCATTAAAGGTAGTGCAGGTGATAATGGTTTAATACAGGAATTACATAATAAACTAATAAATGATTATACCAAATACCTGGAAGAAACTGAAAGAGAAAACGAAAGCGGTGCCATGAGCCCGCTCAGTGACCCTACAAAGCCCAGTTTTGATAAAGATCCACTACATGATGAAGAACCAGTAGATGATGGTAGTCACAGTCCAATGAGTACAATAGTGAGGCAACATGCATTTAAATAATCAAAGTTGCCTCTAGTTTTTTGAAGGAGGCAACAATGATAATAAAATCTACAAAACCCGTACTATTAAAAGTATATTACTGGATGCCAGATCGCCCTAGCCTTTTACAGGAATTTAGTTGGGGGTTTGAAGACCACATACCGGAACTATTACGTACTCATAATTTTCTAAATTATTGGCATAAATCTATAGATGCTGTAATTGCTGAAATACTAATCAGTGTTTCAGGAGATCAACCAAAAACATATCGCGCAGTAAGCGAATTATATAGTTTGAATTAACATGTCAAAAAATACAAGCAATTATGAAAAGTTAAAACCAGCTTTTAAAAAAATAACGCTAACACAGCAACAATTTAGCGAACTTGCGCAGTGTGCACAGGACCCTCTTTGGTTCATGGAGCATTTTATGTATATACAGCATCCTTTGCGCGGTAAAATGCCGTTTACAGCATATCACTTCCAAAAAGATTTAGTAAAGACATACTGGAAGAATCGCAACACCATTGCAATGATTCCGCGTCAAAGCGGAAAAACCACAACAGCAGCTGGCTATATGCTGTGGTATGCCATGTTTAACGAAGATGTTACTGTTTTAATTGCAGCTAATAAATTCAAAAGCGCAAATGAAATTATGATGCGTATAAAATATGCATACGAAGAATTACCCGACCATATCCGACCCGGTGTTGTAGAATATAATGTTACATCTATTAAATTTGACAACGGATCGCGTATTGTAGCTACAACAACAACTCCGGACAGTGGTCGAGGCATGTCGATTAGTTTACTTTACCTAGACGAGTTTGCTTACGTTAGACCACGTGTTGCAGTGGAATTTTGGACTGCTATGGCACCTACACTAGCTACAGGTGGGAAGTGTATAATCACATCGACACCTGCTAGTGACGAAGATACATTTGCAGAGCTTTGGCTTGGCGCAGTTAATAC
>TBL_comb48_EPIDRAFT_1000071_pt1 | contig 71789 bp, 68 predicted proteins | sample TroBogEpilimnion_37_FD_10681 | JGI IMG/M metagenome (IMG submission 10681) | reverse complement strand
AGCCGTCCAAGGCTTTCTGCCTGGGAAAGGATGCTCTCGGCGCGACCAGGTCGGGCGCGGTTCAGCATGGCCTCTATGATCTGGGCGTCAGACAGGGCCTCAGGACCATACATGGCCACGCTCTCGGCGACGGGGAATGACTTGGATGATGGAGACCCAGGAAGCACCTGCTGNTCGAAGAGAGGAAGGCTGGAAGGNGTCATGGCGTTTCTCCGTGCCCACCGGGTCGGGGCACGACAACGCCGGGGTCCCCCGCTCCCCAGGGCTGGACCGGGATCGAACCGGGTAACGCAGAGAACCGGGCAGAGCGCGGGTAAGGCCGCCGTGGCGCGGGAGAAGGACATCCGGCAGTGCCTGACACGGGAAAGGCCACGGAAGCCTTGGCCCCCATGCCCCCGTTCAACGAGCAGTAACCTATGCTGACTGGATCCCCAAGCGCCGTGCCGCCTCCGCTGTGTTGGCAGCCTTGTTGGCGGAGTGGCTCATCAGGTGCTTGATGCTCTCGCTCAGGTCGATGCCATGCTCCTCGAAAACCTGCCTCACTGCGCAGAAATCGGCATCATGCGGAGGCAACAGGACGGCTGCTCGTAGCACCGCCAGAACCGAGCCGTGTTCGCTAATCAACGGCAGCATGGCCCGAGCCATGTCCGCCGGAGATACGGCTTGGTCAAGCAGCGTTTCTGCAATGTCGGGCCAAAGGCGCTTCTTGGCCCGCTCGGCGGTCGCCAAGGCTTGCAACTCCTGGATGGTCCTTTTGGTCATAGCCATTCCTCCTCTGAAGGGGTCGGAGATTCGACCCTGGGGTTTTGGGGTTGGGACGGTCGGGACGGTTGGGACGGAGGACTTTCCAGTCGAATGGCCTCCAGCAATTCCAGTCCTTGGATAGATTCCACGGGTGAAGCGTCCTCTTCGACCAGCCCTGGCGTATCGCGATCCGGGATGGGTTCCTCGATCTCCTGGAGGGCCTTCGCAGCGAGTTCTTCGGCCTCCTCCCAGGGATCCCCTTGAGCCACGGCCTCACCCAGCGGTGTGTGAGGGAAGTCAAGACTCAAGGGCAACCAGTAGGTGTAGCCGTTGCACCGGGCGATGGCAGCACGTTCATCGGACCATTTGCCCCAGGCATCAATGGGCACGAGATCCACGGGACTTTCCGTCTCTTTGGTGTGGGGGTGATGGCCCTTGGTGACCCGGATCCACCTGCCCAGGACCCGCGTCAATAGCTCGCGAGACTCCTCCTCGGCGTTTCGGCAGAGCCAGATTTTCGAACCGAACGACTGAGCCACTGCCTGCCACTGGTCGGCATAGGTGTCTTTGAGGAGGCCGATGGTCTGGAGTCCGGCGACAAAAGAGACGCCCTTGGAGCGAAGAAGGATAAGGCTTCGCACGATGTTCGGCAGCCGTCCGGCGTCGCCAAATTCGTCAAGTAGCAGCACGATTTTCGAAGCGCCTTCGGGTCGGTTCCTCAAGCGCCCCAGGGCCATGGCCCAAAAGAGGTGAACTGGCGCTCGAAGTGCATCCGAGTCTTCGCAGTTCATGACCCAACCGCCCATGGTGAGGAAATCGTCCAGGGTGACGGTGCTCTCTCCCTCGGTGATGGCGGCTACTCGTGGAGACTCCCACCGGGCCAGCGTCGCCACCAGATCCTGCATCACGGGAACCTGACTCTTCGGTTCCGCAAGCAAATCGCGCCAGATGGGATCAAGGAGATCGAGGAAGGGTTCCAGCCGAGTCCTGCGCAGAGTTCGAGAAATCTCCTGGAGGCTCGGCCAAGGTTTAGCACGTAGGATTGCGCCGAAAAGCACCCGCGAAAGCTCTCGCACCCACGGGTTGGCATCCCTGGGATTGATCGGGAAAACGTAATTCGTGATCAGGTCGAAATCATCTGCGGTGCGGATCTCCCGCATGAAATTCAGGACGCCACTGCGCGACTGGTGACCCCGCACATCGAGCCCCCAAACTGGGCGATCGGGAAAACGGTCACGCAAGGGAAGCTCCGCTTTCGAATCCTGATAAATCCAAGGAATTAATAGACTTATCATCATATGGCCATAAACCGTGGTGGTCTTGCCAGATCCCTGCATGCCCAATAAAAGAACGTGGCGACTCAGAACCTCCCAACGCAGGGAGAGCAGGGTGAGATTACGGGCCTTTCGTTGTGCTGCTTGAAGCTCGCGGCGAGAGACTTTCGATGTGTCTCGATAAGCGAGAAGGAAGCACGCGGGACGGCCATCGCCAACGCGTTTCCCATCCACCGTGTCCCAGCGTCCAAAATCTTCGGGAAGGTCGCGGAACTGCGCGTCAGGGCGGCCTGCGCCGCGCTTGAGGTGCTTGGGGTGGCGATCCCAAAGGAGCCACCCCATGAACCCGAGGACCAGGATGCCAATGCTGAGCCAGGTGAGGCGGCGTGGTTCCTCGGCGATCCAGATTTGGAAGGGGACAGATTGGCTAGTCGCCTGTAGGGCGTAGCCGAATCCCATCAGCGCGATACACAGGGGCAGGAAGCCTTTGGTGGCACGGACCAGGATCCAACGGCTCCATGGCGAATGTCCTCGCTCCAGCCACCAGCGGGGATCAGCACTGCCAATTACACTCCAGCGGATCAGGGTGATCAGCAGGCCCAAGATGGCGCAGATCGAGATCAGCCATCCGGTGGACTGCCAGATCGCGAGCAGCCGCAGGAGGCCATCCAACGTCATCGCTCCACCTCCATGCCACGACCGCTGGGCCGAGCACTATGGGCAAGGTCCAAGGCCAGACGAAGCGCCACGGAGATGGGCGAGGCTGGGAGCACGCCAGCCAATTGAAGAGCGCGACGAACTTCAGGTGGCAGGGTCTGGGAGACAAGGCGCACCGGACGTCCTGAGGCTGCATCCGTAAGGGCTTGCAATTGGTAGGGTGTGGCTTCACTGATGGCACTGCGGGTGAGATTGGTCATACCCTCGGCAGAGACCTGCGCCGTCCTCACCAGGCCCATTCTGGCTTCCTGGGTGGCGGCGGCCAGATCCTGGCCCGCCTGGCGCAAGCCTGTGGTCAGACTAGCGCCGCCAGTGAAGGGGGCTGCAACCAAGCCGACGGCCAGGGAGGCGCTGCCACGGGCGCAGTGAAGACTGCTGCGAGCAGCCGCCTTGGCAGCCTCCATGGCAGCCCTGACGGTGGCTTGAGCCGTTTCCGTGGCCAGGGTCACGGCCACACGTGCCCCAGCCCTGAGGGGGCGTGGGGCTCCCATCTCCCGGAGTGCGGCATCCAGCGCAGTTCTGGAGACCTGACCTGTGGCTCTGGCCGCCTGGCTTGCCTGCCTTCCAGAAGCTCCAAGAACTTGCGTGATCCGCCCTTTGGCCGTCCGCATCTGGCGATGGCGTTCCCGCCGGTCCAGGCGGTGGAGGGCTGCTGTGCGGCGGAATTCGGCCCGCTCCTGTTCTGCCCTGTGTTCTGGGCTTCCCACAGTACCTCGCGACTCGTAGCGCGACTCGGCGCTGGCTAGTTCGAGCAAGTACCGCTGCTCGATCAACTCCCGGCTCTTCTTTTCGTAGGCTCGCCCGACTTCGGATTTCTTCTCGGGTGTGGCTGCTCGGACGGCCTCACGGCGGTGACGCTCGTGCTCCTGCTGCTGGCGGATCAGCGCCTGAAGATGCGCTTTCTGCTCCTGAAAACCGCGATGGGCTTCCCAGTCGATAATCCGGCCTTCGCCCTGGAAGAATTCTTTGTCCCAGGCGCGTTGAACCTCGCCGTGCCGCCCCAAGGTCCTCGCGAGTTGTGGACCCTTCACGGCCAAGTGGAAGTGAAACCTGCCGCCCTGTTCGTGCAATGCAAGAAGATAGGGCCTTCCCTTCGTGCAGCTCTTCGCCAAGCGATGTCCCAAAGCCATGGCTTCTGCTTTTGGATCCTCAGGACGCCTAAGGCGCAAGGCATCAGACTCTGCAAAGCTCAGGGCAATCACGATCTCGTGGTACTCGTTGTCCTTCCCCAATGCCTCGATGGCCTGCTCAATCGTCAGTTCCGTTTCGGCGACTCCTGACATCACGACGGCATCGCGGTCGTGTTCGGCGGCGAGGTAATAGACACGACGGTCGAAGCGGGCAGGAGTCATCCTTCCTAACCTGCCTGGCGTGAATCCGGGGAGGATCATCGGCATCAGCCTTCTCCCCGGAGCGCCTGCATCTTGGTCTTGGCGCTGGCTGCGATCTCGGCAGCCCGGGGGCTGGATTCCACTATGCCCAGCAGGTGGGCATAGACGAGTTGAGACAGCCCAACGATCCCCGCCTGGGTCTGGAGGATCTGGGCTTCACGCTCGGCTTGGCCGTTCTCTACGCTCCGCAGGATGCTCACTAGAGCTTCGATGCGGGTGGCGATCCGAGCTTGCTGCTCTTGGACGACCACCATGGAGCGTGCCAGAGCATCCAACCTTGAGGCGGATCCTTCCTCAAGCTCCCGCTGGCGAAGGTCAGCAAGGAGCGTACGGAGTGCCTGGGTGAGGGAGCAGCCCTGGCGGTCTGCCCAGGCTTCCAGAGCGGTGTACGCCTCGCGACCGATGCGGGCATGCACCACGTTTTTGGCGCGGGGTTGGGCCTGCTGCGTCATGGCTTTTCCTCTCGAATGTGGCGGAGGTTGGCGCGTTCGCCAGGCCTGGCGTCACTTCTTGGTGCGGCCCAATCCGCCGCGAATCTGAGCNTTAGGCCGAAGGCCCCACAGTCATGCGCCACGCGGAACTTGCCACCCTTCGGGTCGATCACGGATCGCCTCCCCAACACCAGNATTTCCAAAGGTTTGGGGCCTAATCGCCAACACGCAAGGGCCTACTTTTTTGCCNAGGCTTCGCGAGGCAGGGCGAGGAAACTTCATGATTTCAATCACAGCGAGACCGAACCTCGATGCTCGATCGAACCCCGCCCTCCCGAGTTCCTGCGACCTCCCGCTGCCACATCTCAGGGAAGCAGAACGCCTCCCGGCTGATGAAGACTGCGGAGTGCCGGGCTAACCAACCGAGAAGGGGCAAATCCCCCGATGGCTGGCTCTAGATGCAGGCTGGTATTGCGTCTTCAGAAAATTCGGAAGCGTAGAGTCAAACTAGAGTCAAAAATCAAAACAGCCACCTTGTGGGTGGCTGTAAGTGTTGATTTGATGGTGGTCCCGGAGCGACTCGAACGCCCGACCCTCAGATTCGTAGTCTGATGCTCTATCCAGCTGAGCTACGGGACCGCATTGAAAGAACGATTCTACCGGATCTGCGCGGGGTGTCCATCCCAAAGGCTCAGAGGCTCCCTGACAGAGGCTTCGCAGGGCAGGCCGGTGAGCTCCGTGGCGAGCTGGGCCATGAGCAGCCGCGCCGTCGTGAGCTTCCCGCCCAGGACCAGCGTCAGATTAGGGAACCGGTCATGGCGCTGGAGCATGGCTCCGCGACTGAGGCGGGCGGTGGCGCCACCGGCGGACAGGAGGGGCCGCACGCCCAATTCCTCCCCGCGGATGGGCAGCTGTCGCCAGGGAATGGCGGGCAGGTTCGCCTCCAGGGCCCCAAGGAGTTCCTCCCGTTCGCCCGTGGCGATGGGCACCCAGCCCTCCTCGACTTCCCGCTCCGTCGTGCCCACCTGCAGCAGGCCGTCCCGGGGGATGATGAACAGGATGCGCCCCCCGGGTCGGCGGATGGCCCAAGGGCTTGCGCAGCCAGGCACCGGATCGAACCAGAGGTGGATGCCGGAAGAAAGCCGCAGGCGCTTCCTGGTCTCGCCGAACCAGGTGGACATGGCCCCATCGGTCCAGGGCCCCAGGGCGAAGACCCAGCGGCGTGCCGAGAGTCGCCGCCTGGTCCCGTCTCTGCGATCCGTCAGCGTCAGCGCCTTCAATCCCTCTTGGCCTTCCTCGAAGTGCTCGGGCTCATGGAAGTCCAGCGGAACCGCCCTGCTGGACGCAGCCAGATCCCTGGTGAGGGCCCGGTCCCAGGTGATGAGGTCAGCATAGGCCGTGGCGCCACGGAAAGGCCCCCCCGCGCTGCGGGGGTCGGCCCTGAAGGCCGTCCGCGGAACCTGGCCCAGTTCCAGCCCCTGGGGCCAACCCGGCCGCTCGGCGCCCCAGTGGTCGTAAAGTCCGATGCCGAATCGGTGGGCCAGCCCTTCCACTCCGAAACGGTGGGGCATCCAGAAGGCCTCCCAGCGGCAGCGGTGGGGTGCGATGCGGGCCCAGGTGGCCCGCTCGACCAGACCCTCCCGCATCTGCCGGATGTCGCCGGTGAGCAGGTAGCGGATGCCGCCATGCAGCAGTTGGCTGGACCACTGGCTGGGGCCGCCCCCGACGGCCCCCCGGTCCACCAGGGCGCAGGACACGCCTCGCAGTGTGAGTTCCCGGGCCAGGGCCGCCCCGTGGATGCCGGCGCCAAGGATGGCGACCTCCACTTCCAGGGATGGCGGGACCGTGCAGATGCCGGAAGGCGGAGCAGGCCAAGGAGTGTCGGACATGGAGGCAGTGTGCATTGGTATCGCCATTCCTTGAAGCGCATGGCGCAGAATCCCTGGCCGACGACCTAGTAGGCCGCGTCGGCGCCTCCATCGATGGGGATCACGGTTCCAGTGGTCCAGGCACTCTCATCCCCGAGCAGATAGGCGGCAAGGGCTGCCACCTCAGCTTCGGTGCCGAGCCGCCTGAGGGGGTTCACGCCCGCCAGACTTGCCAGGTCCGCCGAAGGATTGGAGCTTGCCGCCAGGCGCTCATCCAGCATGCCCGTGTGGATGGGCCCGGGCGCGATGGCATTGCAGCGGATCCTCCGGGCCGCCCATTCCAGGGCGAGCACCCGGGCCAGCATGTGCACACCCGCCTTGGCCACGCTGTAGGCCGCGCTGTCCGGGATGGCGCGCAGGGCGATGTTCGAACCCACCAGGACCACGCTGGCCCCTTCCCTCAGCCTGGGACCCAGGTAGTGGGCCAGGAGCCAGGGCCCCCGGAGGTTGGCCGCGAGCATGGCCTCGAAATCCACCGTCGGGGTCCCCTGCACCGACCCCGTCCGGAGTTCGCCCGCGGCCAGGAACATGCCATCCAGGGGGGGGCACTCGGAGGCGAAGGCCGCCACCGCCGCCTCGTCTGCATGGTCCAGTGCGCTGTGGTGGGCCTCCGGCATCGTTTCCTGGAGGGCGGCCAGTCGCCGTCCCACCAGCACTAGCTCCGCACCCCGCTCCCGGAACAGCCTCGCGGCGATCCGGCCAATGCCGCTTCCGGCCCCCGTGACCAGGATCCGCTTGCCCGCCAGGGGCTTCTCCAGGGACCCCGTGCCAGGGCTCAATGGAAACTCCGGATCAAAGCGGGCTTCCGGGTGTCTGGTCCCTGAAGCGGAGGAGATGCTGGGCCATCTGGCGGTCATGATCCTGGATGTGGCCGATGAGCCAGTCCGTCAGGAAGACGAGAACCTGATCGTTCATGATCGAATGATCCGTGTCATAGCCTTCGACCAACCCCCTTACCTGGGCGCGCATGTCGTCGTGAATCGCTTTGTGTGCGACGTAGCCGGGGTACCGAGTGCCTCGCATGTGTTCTTCTTCGGTGAAAAAGTGGGTATTCACGTAGTCGGCGAGGAAGGCGAGCAGTTCCGGGATCCGCTCCTCCGGACGGTTTTCGTGGATGGCCACCAGGAGCGTTTCGAACTGCCTGAGCAGTTCCCTGTGCTGCTCATCGATCTGCGGGACGCCCGTTACCCAGGCAGGATTCCAGGACAATAAGGTCATCGGGCCACCCCATCAAGATGCTCGAATTGTAAGCCAGGTCAGAGGAAGCCACCTGGGGGGCGGGAGACATCAGGCTGGGGGTCCACTCACCGGCCCCCGGGGCGGATCTGGCACCACCACGCCGCCGCTCACGGCCCAGGTCAGAGCCTGGTCGGCGCTGAGGTTCACCGACCGCACCCTAGAAGCCTCGATCATGACCACGTAACCGGAAGTGGGGTTGGGAGAGGTCGGCACATAGACTGCGACCATGGTCCGGCCTTCGGGAACCGCCCAGGAGCAGTCGCGGCTGGCGATGAAACCCAGGGTGAATGACCCTGGATAAGGCCATTCCACGAGCACCACTTCCTTGAAACTGCCCCCCTGCCCCGACTGGATGGCGCCCATCAGCTGCCGGGTGGCCCCGTAGATGGTCTTCACCACGGGCACGTGCATCATCAGTTCGTCCAGCCACGCCAGCAGTTGGCGGCCCACGAAGTTGCCCATCAGGGCACCCACGGCCATGAGGAGCAGCAGGGTGGCCAGGGCCGAGAAGAACCCCAGGGCCCAGGTGGGCGGATCCGCCACATGGACTTGGTGCGCCACCCAGGTCAGGGGCTCCCGGAAGCGTCCCACCAGCGCCGTGAAGATGCTCTCCAGGATCCACAGGGTCACCACGAGGGGGAGCAGGGTGAAAAGGCCTGCGAGGAGGTACTTGCGGATCATCGTCGCCCATCCTGTCGGCACGTGGACCAGCCCCCGCCGGGAGTCTCGCGTAGCCCCGCAGGGGATACCGAGAAAAGGCCTGCGAGGAGGTGGTTGCGGATCATTCAGATTCCTTGGTTCCAGTCAGGTGGCTGTTCTCAGCCATGATGCGGGGTCCCACCACTTTCCAGAAATCGTGGAAGTAGGAGATCGCGCTCCAGATGGCCAGAATGACGGCACCCCAGAGCAGCAGTACGCCCATGCCCCAGAAGAAGGTGTAGGGGCGGTTCAGCTGGATGAAGAAGTGGAAGATCTCTTTATGAGTCCACTCGTAGAGCCAGTAGTCGAGTCGCGGGCCGAGGATGAGACAGGAAATGGCGGCCACCTGGAAGCCCATCTTCCATTTGCCCACGGGTCCGGCGGGGATGGTGAGTCCCTCTTCGCTGGCGATGCCGCGCAGCCCCGTGATGGCGAATTCCCGCGCCACGATGACGAAGGTCATCCAGGCGGGCGCCAGGTTCAGCTCCACCAGGGAGATCAGGGCCCCGGACACCAGCAGCTTGTCCGCCAGGGGGTCCAGGAGCTTGCCCAGGGTCGTCACCTGCTTCCAGCGGCGGGCCAGGTAGCCATCCAGCGCATCCGTGATCGAGGCCACCCAGAAGACCAGTACGCCGATCACCTCATGGTTCGTCACCTTGGTCATGAGCACCACGACCAGGATCGGAACCATCAGGATCCGCGCGAGCGAAAGGAGGTTGGGAAGGTTCATGAGGGGCGTTCGGCTCCGGCTCCAGCCTAACGCCATTTACAGGACGGTCACCCTGCCCTTGGCCAGGAGCCGCTGCCAGCCCGTGTCGGGAACCAGGTCGAACCCGGCGTCCTCCTGGCCCCCGTGGGCCAGGCTCGAGACCGACACATGAACGGGAATGCCCCTGGCCCTCAGACCCTCCAGGATGGCCACGGCGCCGGGATCGTCGAGGAGCTCCACGGCCTGGTGGGCCAGGCAGAGCCAGGGCGTGCCCGGTTCCAGGAGGGCGAGCGTCTCCAGGAGCAGACGCCTTCCCAACGCCCTGTCCCCGGGCGCGAAGGCCCCCCGCAGCAGCAGGACAGGGCAGGGTGTGGGTGCCGCAGGCGGGGCCTGGGGCACGGGACGGACAGCCTGGGCCACCTGCAGCTCCCACCGGTTCCCCTGCCGCAGGGGCCGGACGGCCCGGCCCTGCTTCTCGAGAAACCCCGTGACGTTCACCTGAAGCAGGGCATCCTCGCCCCGGATGCGCAGGGCCTCGCCGGGATGGTCCGCCAGCAGGCCCTTCAGTTCCAGGAGGGCCTGGAAGACCGTGACATCGAGCAGTTCGAGGGTGAGGATATCCATGGGGGGACCTTCAGGTGCCAGTTGAACACCCTGATCCGCTGGCATTCAAGACCTGGCTTCATTCCGAAGCCCTGGCGGCCGGATTTGCCCGGGTGGGATTCGCCCCCTGCAGTGCCTTCCGTTCAGAGGAAGGGCGCCTCCGGGCCTGGTTCCAGGAGGGACGAGGCCGCCTGCTGCCCTACCTGGACCCGGCCGTCCTCCTGGACCCCCGGTCTGTCTTCCCTCAGGCCCGGACGGCCCTGGTGGGCTTCTTCCCCTACGCCCGGCCCGACGCGATCCCCGGGGCCGCCCCGGGCAGCCTCAAGCTGAGCCGCTACCTCTGGGGGCCGGACTACCACATGGTCCTCAAGCCCCGCCTGGCGCGCCTGTTGGAAGCCGCCCAGGCCCGCTGCCCGGGCCTGGAAGGCCGGGTCTGTGTGGACACGGCCCCCCTGCTGGAGCGCCAGCTGGCCGCCCGGGCGGGCCTGGGCTGGCAGGGCAAGCACACCCTCCTCATCGCCGGGAAGGGAGGCTCCTGGGGCTTCCTGGGAGTCCTGCTGCTGTCCGTGGAACTGCCCCTGGACGAGCCGTTCTCCACTGAACAATGCGGCGCCTGCACCGCCTGCCTTGAGGCCTGCCCCTCCGGCGCCCTGGAGCCCTTCCGCCTGGACCCGGCCCGCTGCCTCACCACCTACACCGTCGAGACCGAGACGGAGCCTCCCGCTGACATCCGCGCCGCCCTGGCCACCAGCCGGTGGGCGGCGGGCTGCGATGCCTGCCAGGAGGTCTGCCCCTGGAACCGGGCCCCCCTCTGGGGTGACCCGGCCCTCTGGGGCGGGGCCAGTCCGCTCCACACGCGCTCCGCGGAAGCACTCCCCCGGGGGGCCGCCCAGTGGCGGAAACTCACCCGAAGGACCGCCCTGAGGCGGGTGCGGGACCGCCACTGGCGGGCCAGCCTGGACCAGATTCTCGGTTGCTGAGAATTTCATTGGCGGTATTGGGCTTTTTTCCATATAAACAAACTTCCGGCCAAAGGTGGCCGCCCCGGTTAGAGGAGGCCCCTCGGATGCCCATGAAGCACTGGACGGTCCAGGACGCCGCGACCCTGTACGGGATCCGCGAGTGGGGCAACGGCTACTTCGGCATCAATGCCAAGGGCCACCTCGAAATCACGCCCACCAAGGACGAGTCCCTCAGCTGCGATGTCTACGAGATCGTCCAGCACCTGAAGAAGAAGGGCCTCCGGACCCCCATCAACCTCCGGTTCCCCCAGGTGCTCGCCCATCGGGTCATCGAGGTCAACGAATCCTTCCGGAGGGCCATCATCGAGTTCGGGTACGAGGGCGGCTACCAGGGCGTCTATCCCGTGAAGACCAACCAGACCAAGGAAGTGGTCGAGGAGATCGTCCGCGCCGGGAACAAGTACCACTACGGCCTGGAAGCCGGGTCCAAGCCCGAGCTCATGATCGCCCTCAGCATCGACCTGCATCCCGAGGCCCTGGTGCTCTGCAACGGCTACAAGGACGAATCCTTCATCCGCATGGCCCTGCTGGCCCGGAAGGCTGGACGCAAGGTGGTCATCACCGTGGAGAAGATGACGGAGCTGCCCCTGATCCTGAAGGTGGCCAAGGAGCTCAAGGTCGAGCCGCTCATCGGGCTGCGGGCCAAGCTCAACGCCCAGGGCTCCGGCAAGTGGGAGACCAGCGCGGGGGATCACGCCAAGTTCGGCCTCACCACCCGGGAGATCCTGGACGCCATCGAGGTGCTGGAGAAGCGGGACCTGCTGGACAGCGTCATCGAGCTCCACTTCCACATCGGCAGCCAGATCACGGACATCCGCAAGATCAAGTCGGCCATGAAGGAGGCCACCCGCATCTACGCCAAGCTCCGCAAGATGGGCGTCCCCATCCGCTACCTCAACGTGGGCGGCGGCCTGGGCGTGGACTACGACGGCAGCAAGACCACCTTCAGCAGCTCCATGAACTACACCATCGCCGAGTACGCCGCCGACGTCGTCTACACCACCAAGGACATCTGCGCCCAGGAGCAGGTGCCCATGCCGGACCTGCTCAGCGAGTCGGGCCGGGCCATCGTGGCCTACCACGAGGTGGTGGTCGTGGACATCATCGGCCTCATCGACACCACGCACACCAAGTACACCGTGGCCCTCACGGGCAATGAGCCCCAGATCCTGAAGGAGCTGGCCTACACCCGGGACAACATCTCCATCAAGAACTTCTCGGAGATGTACCACGACGCCATCACCCAGAAGGACGAGATGCTCACCCTCTTCAACCTGGGCTACCTGGGCCTGGAGGACCGGAGCAAGGGCGAGACCCTGTTCTGGGAAGTCTGCCGCAAGCTCTCGCGCATCCTCGCCAGCAAGACCCTGAAGTACATTCCCGAGGAATTCCAGGATCTCAACAAGAGCCTGGCCGACAAGCTCATCGCCAACTTCAGCATCTTCCAGTCCATGCCGGACCACTGGGCCATCGAGCAGCTCTTCCCGGTCATGCCCATCCACCGCCTCAAGGAGAAACCGGGGCTGTCCGCCACCCTCTGCGACATCACCTGCGACAGCGACGGGAAGATGGAGAAGTTCATCGACCTGAAGGACGTGCGGGACGAGATCCCCTTCCACGAACCCCGGAGCGGCGAGGCCTACTATGTCGCCTTCTTCCTCACGGGCGCCTACCAGGACATCCTGGGCATGCGGCACAACCTGTTCGGCGCGCCCAACGAGGCCCACATCATGGTCCACGAGGACGACACCTTCAAGGTCCAGCACAGCGTGGCGGGCGACACCGTGGATCACGTCCTCCGCAGCGTCCACTACGACCCCGACGTCCTGATCCAGGGACCCCAGACCAGGCGGAAGGCCAGCGTCAAGAATGACGCCGCCGAAGCCCTGCGCGCCCTCCTGACGGAGGAGCGGAAGCTGCATACCTACCTGGAGATCTGATTCACCAGCGGGGTTCCGGCTTCTGTTTCCAGAGCCAGATGATGTAGTCCACGTTCTTGGGCGCCGCACCCAGCGCCCGCAGCCGGGCCATGCACTGGCCCCGGTGGTGCTGGGAATGGAGGCAGACCTGCAGCAGCGCGTCGGCCACCGGGATCACGCAGGGGGGATCGGGAAACCACGGAACCCGTACGGACTTTGCCAGAGCTTCATCGTCCAGACCCCGCCCCAGGGCCTTCAGGACATGGTGGCTGGCCTCGCAGCGGGCCTTCAGTTCCTGGAATCCGGGCAGAGGATGGTCGGAAAAGCTGGCCGGATCCCCTTGGAACACGTGCAGGAAGGCCTCCTGGACCGCCACCATATGATCGGCCCGAGTCTGCAAGTCCTCATCCTCAAGGGCACCAGAGGCATTCCAGGCATAGAAGAAGACTGCGTCCGCCCAGGCCTGGTGGCTGAGGAGATTCTTCAGCTGACCGATCATGGTGCCTCCGTTGGGCGGATTCTACCGAAGGTCATGGCCCCGGGAGACAGGGATTTCCATGAGAATGGGGACCTGAAGATCCCCAGAACAGACAGGAGGCTCCCCATGGACATCCAACTCATCGGCGTGGTCGGCTGCGGACTCATGGGCTCGGGCATCGCCCAGTGCGCGGCCGAGGCCGGCTGCCAGGTCCTCGTGAAGGAGGCCGACGCGGCGCTACTCGCCAAGGGGTTCGCCCGTGTCCACGGTGCCTGGGACCGGGCCGTGGCCAAGGGGAAGGCCACCGAGGAACAGCGCGGTGCCTGGCTCCAGAACCTCCGCGGCACCCTGGATTTCCAGCACCTGGCGGACCGCGACCTCGTGGTCGAGGCCATCCCGGAGCGCCTCGACCTCAAGCTCCAGACCTTCACGGAACTCGACCGGGTGCTGGGACCCCAGGCGATCCTCTGCACCAACACCTCCAGCCTCTCCGTCGCCCAGCTCAGCCCGGCGCTGGCGCCCCAGCGCCTGTCCCGACTGGCCGGCCTGCACTTCTTCAACCCGGTGCCCATGATGCCCCTGGTGGAGGTGATCCGCACCCTCGCCACGGCGGAGGACACACTCACCTCCCTGCGGGCCTTCGTCCAGCGGCTCGGCAAGACCGCCGTCATGGCGCCCGACGCCCCGGGCTTCATCGTCAACCGGCTGCTGGTGCCCTACCTGCTGGATGCCATCCGCTGCGCCGAGCAGCGGCTGGCCACGGTGGAGGACCTCGACACGGGCATGAAGCTGGGCTGCGGGCATCCCATGGGGCCGCTCCACCTCAGCGACTTCATCGGACTGGACACCATGCTGAGCGTGGCCGAGGTGACCTTCGAGGCCTTCGGCGAGCCGCGCTTCAAGGCGCCCTCCCTGCTCCGCCAACTGGTGGCCGCCGGCCGGCTGGGCCGCAAGACCGGCTCCGGCTTCTACCGCTGGGATGGGGAGAAGCGCATGGAGGCCCTGCCCCTCTAAGCGGATCCGGCTACCCTGGCGGTCATGCTCGATGTCCTCCTGATCCCGGCGGCGCTGCTGCTGCTCTTTGCCCTTCGGGCCGTCCACGATGGCGAGTACCGGCTGCACGGGCACCTCATGACGGCCCTCTTCACCCTGGTGGGCCTGCGGCTGGTGCTGCACCCGAGGGGCCTCAGTCCGGCCCACCGCACCCTCTGGCTCAGCACCCTGGGCGCCGCGGGGCTGACCATCCTCCTGGGCCGGGCGGCCCTGGCCTGGCGGGAGGCGCGCAGCACCCATCCCGCGGTCCTCAGGATCCACCGGAGCGTCGGCACCGCGACCCTCCTGGGGCTGGCCCTCACCACCCTGGTCTGGCTGCTGCGCCAACGCGGTTGATCAGATCCCCAGCGCCTTCCGCACCTCGTCCATGCGGCGGCGGCTGATGCTGATGCGCCCGGTGGCCAGGACCAGTTCGTCCTCCACGGTCACTTCCCGCACGGCATCCAAGCGCACCAGGGCGTTGCGGTGCACACGCAGGAAACCGTGATCGCCGAGCCGTTCCTCCCAGTGGGCCAGGGTGCCATCCACCGGCAGGCGCCCCTCCGGGGTCCAGGCCACGCAGTCCCCCAGGTCCGCCACCAGGGCCTCCACTTCCTCGGGCCGCAGCAGCCTCGTGGTGCCCTTCTTCCGCACGGGCAGCCGCAGCCATTCCTTCTGGAGGGGCTCGTCCTTGGGCCGGATGCGGGAGAGCGCCTGGGCCACGGCCACCCTAGAGATAGGCTTCAGCAGGTAATGCACGGCCCCGCCCGCGAAGGCCTCGATGGCGTGCTGCGGGTAGGCTGTCACGAACACCAGCGAGGGCCGCGGTTCCGGCAGCATGTGCATCAGCTCGGTGCCCTTCATGCCCGGCATCTCGATGTCGAGGAAGACCGCATCAGGCCGGTGCTCCGCGATGGCGGCGAGCCCCAGGCGGCCATTCTCCGCCGAAGCCACGACCGCCACCCCCGGCAGCTCCGACAGGAGGTCCGCCAGGTGGTCCCGTGCCAGGGGCTCGTCCTCGACGACCACAATGCGGATCATGCCTGCCTCCATCGGAAGCCCACCCGGTGCCGGCCCTCCACCAGGCCCATCTCCAGGTCCTCCGGCCGCTCCAGCCGCTGGCGCAGGGTGTCCAGGGCCGTGCCCGTGCCCCGATGGTTGCTGAAGCCCGGCCCCGGATCCTCGACCCAGAGGTGCATGGCGCCCGCAGTGCTCTCGGCTCCGATGCGCACCTCCCCGCCCTGCTCCAGGGGCGCCACGCCATGCTTGATGGCGTTTTCGACCAGCACCTGGATCGAGAGGGGAGGAACGCAGGCGGACTCCAGGTCCTCGGGAACCTGGACGGACACCCGCAGGCGGTCCCCCAGGCGGGCCTGTTCGATGCCGAGGTAGGCCTCCACGAAGGCCAGCTCCTGTTTGAGGGGGATGGTGACCTGGTCCGCGGCTGCGATCACCTGGCGGAACAGCTGGGCCAGGCGTTCCGTGGTGGCCTGGGCGCCCCGGGGATCCTGGTCGATCTGGGCGTGGAGAGTATTCAGCGTGTTGAAGATGAAGTGGGGCGCCAGCTTGGCGCGGAGGACCTGTTCTCTGGCTTCAAGCAGATCGAAGCTGGCATTCTTGGCCGCCATCGTCTGCTCCATCACGAAGATCATCATGCCGAAGAAGACCAGGGGCATGACCATGGTCTGGGTGAAGTAGGTGGGTCGCAGGCCCACCAGGAAGCCCAGCGTCCCGAAAAAAATGGGGACTGCCCCCCGCCAGCCACCGAAAAACCTGGCCGACTCCTTGTGCTCGATCCTCCGCCGCTCACTTGCATAGAGCCACGCCGCCAGCCACCAGAGCAGGCCGGCGGACACCAGGATCGCGATGGCCGCTGGGACAGGCCACCACCCATCCTTGCGGAGCAGAGGCTGGAGGGCGCTCTGCAGGAGGCCCACCGTGATGGCCACCCGGGTTGCCCACCAGATTCGAGTGCCGGGGCGCTGCTGCCGGAGCTTGTCCCACTCGCATTGAAGCTTCTTCGGGATTGCCAATTCGCCACCTCCCTTCCTAGATTCTGCAAGGCCAGGAGGGGTCAGGCGGGACTTCCCATCAGGTGGCCAGGGACTGGCTGCGAGCGGTTCACCAGGGGTCTTGAACGGTCCTGCCGGCCTGGGCGTGCCTCAGGGCCTTGAGGCCGATGTCCCGGCGCACCTGCCTGCCGGGCCAGTCCACCTGGGGCAGGGCAGCCTCGATGGCCGCGCGGGCCGTGGCGAGATCCGGGGCCGAAGTGGCCAGATTCAATACTCGGCCCCCGTGGGTCAGCCACTGGCCTCCCTGCTTCCGGGTTCCCGCATGGATGACGGTGACGGTGGGCGATCCCAGGGCGATGGGGACCCCCTTCTTGGCGCCTTCCGGATAGTCCTCGGCCGCCAGCACCACGGCGATGGCCGTGTGGGGTTTCAGCCTCAGGTTCCGGGGGGCCAGCCGGCCCTCGGCCACCTCCAGCAGCAGGTCCGCCAGGTCCTCGTCCAGCAGCTGCATGAGCACCTGGGTCTCGGGGTCGCCGAAGCGCACGTTGTACTCCAGGAGCTCCGGTCCCGAGGCGGTCCACATGACGCCAAGGAAGAGCACCCCCCGGGCCTCGAGACCGTCCCGCTGGAGGCCCCGCACCGTGGGCTCCACCAGGGTGGTGCGCATGCGCTCGATGTCCTCGGCCCGCAGGAAGGGGAGCGGCCCGAAGGCGCCCATGCCGCCGGTGTTGGGGCCCCGGTCATCTTCGAAGATGCGCTTGTGGTCCTGGCAGGCGGGCAGGAGGGCGTAGGCCGCGTGGTCTGCCGCCACGTCCACCAGCACGTGCAGGGAGAGCTCCATGCCCACCAGGGGCGCCTCGAAGACCACCGTCCGGCTGGCCTCCCCGAACTGCCCGGCCAGGAAGGCCCGGAAGGTGGTGAGGGCCTCGGCCTCGCTGGCCGCCAGGACCACCCCCTTGCCGGCGGCAAGGCCGTCGGCCTTGAGGACGATGGGGAACCCGTGGGGCCAGCGGCGGATCAGGGCCTCGCCCGCCGCCAGGTCCGTGATGGTGTGGCTGGCGGCGCAGGGGATGGCGTGCCGCTCCATGAACGCCTTGGCGAAGGCCTTGCTGCCCTCCAGCCGGGCGGTGGCGGCGTCGTGGCCGAAGCAGGGGATGTCCAGGGCCCGCACCGCATCGCCCACCCCCGCCACCAGGGGCACTTCGGGCCCCGCCACGACCAGGTCGGGGCGGTTCGCCGCGCACCAGGCCGCCACGGAGGCCGGATCCTCCAGGTCCAGGGCGGCGCGGCCGCCCAGTTCCCCGAGGGCGTCGCTGCCCGGGGCCGAGACCAGGTCCACGGGCCGGGCCGAGGCCTTCAACTTCAGGGCCAGGGCGTGTTCCCGGCCGCCGGAGCCGAGGAGCAGGATCTTCATGGGGACCTCCGCCTTTCAGTATCGCCGGACCGGGTCCATGGCGGTCCGCGGAAGGTCTCCACCCGGAAGAGGTCCCCACGGTCAAGAATGGCCTCAACGGATCCGGGACTTGGGAGTAGGATGACCCCGCCGGGAGGTTTCCATGGCCATGATCACCCTGAGCGGCAACCCCATCCATACCTGCGGCGACCTGCCCCTGCCCGGACACGCGACGCCCTTCTTCACGCTCACGCGCGACGATCTCAGCGAGCTCACCAGCGTCGAACTGGAGGGCAGGCGCGTGGTGCTGAGCATCTTCCCCAGCCTGGACACCTCGACCTGCGCCGAGAGCGTGCGGAAGTTCAACCGCCTGACAGCCGACCTGGCCGACACCGTCATGCTCTGCGTCTCCATGGATCTGCCCTTCGCGCAGGCGCAGTTCTGCGGCGCCCAGCAACTGGACCGGGTGCTCACCGCCTCCGCCTTCCGGCACCCGGAGTTCGGCCGGGCCTTCGGCGTGACCCTGGTGGACGGTCCCATGCGGGGCCTCTTCGCCCGGGCCGTCGTCGCGCTGGACGAGAACGGCACCGTCGTGCACACCGAACTGGTGCCAGAGCTCACACAGGAACCCGACTACGACCTGGCCATCCATGCCGTCCGGAACCGCCACCACCCCTGCCCCGAGGATGCCCTCGAGACCTCGGAATAGGACCGTTCAGGACCCCCGGGCCATCAGCCGGGCCTGGGTGTAGGGGATGAGGCCGCCGGCGTCCATGATGCCCTTGCGGGCGGCGGGCAGCTGGACCTGATCGAAGGCCCGACCCGTGGTCCGGTTGAGCACCTGGTTGGCAGTGATCTCCAGCTCGTCGCCCTCGCCGGCCTCGAGCCCGGGACAGATCACGACCGGCAGGCCCAGGTTGATGCTGTTCTGGAGGAAGATGCGGGCGATGCTCCGGGCGACCACGGCCACCCGGTGGCCCTTCAGGGTCGAACAGGCCTGTTCCCGGCTGGAGCCGCAGCCGAAATTCTCGCCTCCCACGATGATGGAGTGCGGCGCGAAGGCTCCGGCCCGCAGCTTGGCATTGAAGTCGGTTCGGTCGAAGAAGGCGAACTGGGGGGTCTCCGTCGGCAGCACCGTGGCCATGAATCGGCCCGGATAGATGTCGTCGGTGCTGATGTCGTTCTCGAGTTTGAGGATGACTTTGGCCATGGCTCACGCCTTCCTGGGATCGGTGATGACGCCCGTGAGGGCCGAGGCGGCGGCGACCACCGGGCTGCAGAGGTAGACGAACCCCGTGGGGTTGCCCATGCGTCCCTTGAAATTGCGGTTGGTGGTGCTGAGGGCTGTCTCCCCATCGCCCAGGGCCCCCTCGTGGACACCGAGACAGGGGCCGCAGCCGGAGTTCATCACCACGGCGCCGGCCTTCATGAGGTCGTGGATGTAGCCCTTGTCGAGGGCCTGGCCGAAGATCCTGCTGGAGGCGGGAAACACGAGCATGCGGGTGCCCTGGGCGACCTTCTTCCCCCGCAGGAGGGCGGCGGCGTCCGCCAGGTCGTCCAGGCGCCCGTTGGTGCAGCTGCCGATGACGATCTGGTGGACCCTGGTGCCCAGGACCTGGTCGATGGGTTTCACGTTGTCCACGGCATGGGGGCAGGCGATCTGGGGCACCAGGGCGGATACGTCGACCTCCACCGTACGGACGTATTGAGCATCCGCATCGGGCCCCACGCAGTCGATGCCGCCCACCACTCCGGCTTCCTCCCGCAGGTAGCGGATCGTTTCCTCGTCCCCGGGCACGATGCCGGAGGTGGCGCCCGCCTCGACGCTCATGTTGCAGATGGCGAGACGCCCGCTCGTGCTCATGTTCCGGATGGTCTCGCCGTGGAACTCCAGCACCTTGAAATTGGCGCCCTGGGCCGTGAGCTGGCCGATCAGATAGAGAATCAGATCCTTCGGCCCGACCATGGGGGGAAACGCGCCCTTCACCTCCACCCGGATGGTGGCCGGCGCCTCGACGTTCACGGCGATGCCCAGGGCCCAGGCCGAAGCCATTTCCGTGGCGCCGACACCGAAGCTGAAGGCCCCAAGGGCCCCGTGGCTGGTGGTGTGGGAGTCCGTGCCCACCACCACGGACCCGGGGCGGACATAGCCGAACTCGGGCAGGATCTGGTGGCAGATGCCCCCCACGTCGCCGCGCACGTCGTGGAACTTGGTGATGCCGTGGGCCGCCACGAACTCCCGGATCTTCTTCTGATTGGTGGCGGTCTTGGGTGACTCCGCGGGCACCCGGTGGTCGAAGATGATGGCGATCTTGGAAGGATCCCAGACCTTCGCGTCGAGGCCGGTGCCTTCGAACACTTCCTGGAACTGGTTGATCACCAGGGCTGCGTTCTCGTGGGACATGGCCAGGTCGACCCGGGGTTCCACCACGTCGCCCGCCCGCACGGAAGGCAGGCCCGAGGCCCGGGCCAGGATCTTCTCGACGACGGTCATGCCCACGGACACCCCCTAGATGACGCCCTTCGATTTCAGGTCGGCCAGGTCAGCCTCAGAGAGGCCGAGCGCCCCGAAGATACGCTGATTGTGCTCGCCGAGGGCAGGCGGTGGCATCTCCACCGCGCCCGGGGTCTTCTCGAACTGGGCCGTGAGGCCGAAGACCTCCACCTCGCCGATCCCCTCCACCTGGACCTTGCGCAGGACCTGGCGGTGCTGGACCTGGGGCTGCCGCAGCGCCGCTTCCAGTTCGAGGATCTCGCCGCTGGGCACATTCCTCGCGTTGAGGGCCTCGACCCAGTGGCGGGTGGGCCGCCGTGTCAGCCGGGCCTCCAGCAGGGGCGTGAGCTCGGTTCGGTTCCGTTTGCGGGTATCCCGTTCCTGGAAGCGCGGATCCGTCTTCAGCGCCGGGACCTCCAGCACGTCGCAGACCGCCTCCCACTGCTCCTGCTTGTTGGCCGCGATGTTGATGTGGCCGTCCTGGGTGCGGAAGGTGCCGCTGGGGGCCGCCGTGAAATTGTCGTTGCCCATGAGGGTGGGCGGCACCCCTCCGATGAGCAGGTTGGCCGCCATCCAGCCCATGAGGGGCATGATGCTGTCCAGCAGGGCCACGTCGATGAACTGACCCTCCCCCGTGCGTTCCCGGTGGAAGAGGGCCGCCATGATGGCGAAGGCGGCGTTGAGCCCGCCGACCGTATCGCAGACGGGAAAGCCTGCGCGCAGCGGATGCAGCCGCTGGTCCCCGTTCACGGCCATCTCGCCGGAGAGACCCTGGATGATCTGGTCGTAGGCCGGCTTCAGGGCATCGGGGCCGGTCTGGCCGAAGCCGGAGATGGCGCAGTAGATCAGCCTGGGGTTGAGCCCCGCCAGGGTCTTGTAGCCCAGCCCGAGGCGCTCCATGACGCCGGGGCGGAAGTTCTCCACCACCACGTCCGCGTCCTTCACCAGGCGCCGGAACAGCGCCTTCCCCTCCGCCGACTTGGTGTTCAAGGTGATGGAGAGCTTGTTGCAGTTCTGGGCCAGGAAGCTGGTGCCCATGAGCTTCTGGTTCAGGTCCGGCAGGATGCCCAGCTTGCGGGCCAGGTCGCCGTCCTTGGGGTTCTCCACCTTGATGACCTCGGCCCCGAGCTGGGCCAGGTGCAGGGTACCGAAGGGCCCCGACAGCACGTTGGTGAGGTCCAGGACCTTGATGCCTTCCAGGATCTTCTTGCTCATGCCAGGTCCTTCGCCAGGATCGGTCCGGTCTTATAGACGCGGCCCGGCAGGTCCCGGCCGAGGTGCCTGGCCACGTCCTTCGCCACGGCCACGAGGGCGGAGAGGTCGATGTCCAGGCGCTGGCCGGCCCGCTGGAGGCCGTGCACCAGGTCCTCCGTGGCCACGTTGCCGGCCGCGACGCGCGTGAAGGGGCAACCGCCCAGGCCGCCGAAACTGGTTTCGATGGCCCAGGCCCCCGCGTCCACGGCCGCATAGACGTTGGCCATGCCGAGGCCGTAGGTGTCATGAATGTGGGCGGTGACTTCGGCGCCGGGACTCAGTTCCCGCACGCGCCGGACGTAGCGGTGCACCTGGCCGGGATGCGCATGACCCGCCGTGTCGGCCAGGCTGATGGAAGTCAGTCCAGCCTCGAGGTAGGCGGCGGCCAGGCCCATGACCCGGGCCTCGTCGATGGCCCCCTCGAAGCCGCAGCCGAAGGCGCTCTGCACGCTCACCTGCACCTTCCGCCCGGCCTGCTTGCCGGCCAGGGCGATGGCAATGATGCGGCGGGTGGCCTCCTCCGTGCCCATGCCTGTGTTCTTCCGGCTGTGGGTCTCCGAGGCGGAGACGCCCATGCAGAGGAGGGGAACGCCCGCCTCCAGGGCCCGCTCCAGTCCCCTTTCGTTCAGAACCAGGGCAGAGAACAGGGCATGGTGGGATTCCTTCCCGAGGATCCGGAACAGGTCGTCCGTGTCCGCCATCTGCGGCAGCCGGTCACCGCGCACGAAGGAACCCACCTGGACGAGGTCCACGCCCGCATCCGCCACCCGGCGGATCCAGTCCAGCTTGACCTCGGTCGGCACCACGGCCGCTTCGGCCTGGAGGCCGTCACGGGGACCGACTTCATGGATGCGGATCGGGTGCATGCCGAGCCTCAGAGCTTCCGCGCGATGGCTTCGCCCATCTCGAGGGTCGAAGCGCTGCCGCCCATGTCGTAGGTGCGGACCCGGCCCTCGGCGATGACGGCGGCGGTGGCGGCCTCGAGGCGAGCACCCCTCTCGGTCTCGCCGAGCCAGTCCAGCATCATCTTGGCGGCCAGGATGGTGGCGATGGGGTTCACCTTGTACTGGCCTGCGTATTTCGGGGCGCTGCCGTGGCTGGGTTCGAACACGGCCAGCTTCTCGCCGATGTTGCCCGAGCATCCGAAGCCGAGCCCGCCCACCATCTGGGCCGCCAGGTCGCTGATGATGTCCCCGAAGAGGTTCGTGGCCACCATGACCCCGTAGTTCTTGGGGTTCTTCAGCATCCACATGGTGATGGCGTCCACGTTGGCATCGTCCATCTGGATGCCCGGGAATTCCCTCGCGATGCGCTTGCCGGTTTCCAGGAACATGCCTTCGGTGGCGCGCACCACGTTGGCCTTGTGGATGACCGTCACCTTGGGATAGCCGAACTGCTTGGCGTAGCCGAAGGCGGCCCGGATGATGCGGTCGCAGCCCCTCTGCGTGTTCACCTTGCAGGTGATGGCGAAGGCATCGCCCGGCAGGTCCGCGAAATGGGCGAAGGGCTTGCTGAGCCGCTTCAGGCTCTCCTTCAACTCATCCGGGACCGGGCTGAACTCGACACCCGAATAGAGATCCTCCGTGTTCTCACGGAAGATCACCATGTCGATGCCTTCCTTGAAGTTCAGCGGGTTGCCTGGATAGGCCTTGCAGGGCCGCAGGCAGGTGAAGAGGTCGAACATCTGCCGCATCCGGACGATGGGACTGCGGTAGATGAGGCCCCGGCCTTTCAGTTCGGGCGCCAGTTCCGCCTCGGCATCCTTCACGGGCTTGGAGGTGATGGCCCCGAACATGGCGGCCTGGCTACGTTTCAGCAGGTCGATGGTGCGCTTGGGGAAGGCCTCGCCCTCCTGGCACCAGAATTCCCAGCCGATGTCCCCGTGGGTGTATGTGGCATCGAATTTCAGGGCGTCCAGGCAGAGCCTAGCCGCCTCCATGACCTCGACGCCGACCCCGTCTCCGGGCAACCACGCGATGTCGTACTGGCCCATGATCGGTCTCCTCCGGAAGGGGCTGCAATCCTGGCGCGAGACCGCACCGGATCAGCCCAATCATGACCTCACCGTGGAAATTGGACCCGGGCGGCCATCACAATATCTCCCAGAACCGCAGGAACCCGGCCATTGACCCCACAAACTGTCAAACCGGCCCCATCACTTGCAGGCCAGCCAGCTGGCCCCGGTGCGCACTTCCGCCGCCAGCTTCACGCCCAGGGCGCCCAGGTCATCGGCCCCCTCCATGGCCTCCTTCAGCAGGGCGGCCGCCCGGTCCGCTTCTTCCGGGGGGGCCTCCATGAGCAGTTCGTCGTGGACCTGGAGCAGCAGCCGTGCCTTCAAACCCGAGGCCAGGAGGCTGCGGTGCAGGCGGACCATGGCCCGGCGCATGAGATCCGCCGCCGTGCCCTGGACGATGGTATTGACGGCCTCACGCAGGGCCGTGTTCTGGTCATTCCGATTTGAACTTTCCAGATAGGGGATGCGACGAATGCGACCCCAGTGGGTGCGGACCAGCCCCTCGGCCAGGGCCCTCTCCTTGGCACCCTCGATCCAGGCGGCCACCTTGGGCATCCGCTCGAAGTAACGTTCGATGAAGGCCTTGGCTTCCTTCTGGCTGACCCCGATGTTGGCGGCCAGGGCGAAGGCGCCCTGGCCGTAGAGCAGTCCGAAGTTGACCGCCTTGGAGGCACTGCGCTGGTCGGGAGTGACCTGATCCATGGGCACGTTGAAGACCTCGGAGGCGGTGCGCCGGTGGATGTCCTCCCCTGCCACGAAAGCCCCCAGCAGCACGGGATCCCCGGCCAGGGCCGCCACCACGCGGAGCTCGATCTGGCTGTAGTCCGCGTCCAGGAGCACCCAGCCGGGTTCGGGCACGAAGGCCCCGCGGATGGCGCGGCCCTCCTCGGTGCGGATGGGGATGTTCTGCAGGTTGGGGTCGCTGGAGGCCAGCCGTCCCGAGGCCACGGCCGCCTGGTGCAGCCGGGTGTGCACCCGGCCCGTGAGGGGGTTCACCATCTGGGGCAGGGCCTCCACATAGGTACCCAGCAGCTTCACCATCTGCCGGTGCCGCAGCAGCTCGGAGGCGATCTCGGCCCCCTGCTTCTCGGCCAGCTCCTGGAGCACATCCTCGTCGGTGCTGGGTGCCTTGGTCTTGCCCGTGAATTTCACCGGCTTGTAGCCGAGTTTGCCGAAGAGGATGGCGCCCAGCTGGGTGGGGCTGTTCAGGTTGAAGGGCTCGCCCGCGAGCTCCAGCACCCGGGCCTCGGCGCGTTTGCGCTCGCCGTGCATGTGCCGCGCGATCTGGGCGAGGACCTCCAGGTCCAGCCGGACGCCGTGGCCCTCCAGGGCCGCCAGGACTTCCACCAGGGGCAGGTCCACCTCCTCGTAGAGGCGTTTCAGCCGATCGTCCGTGAGCTGCGCCCGAAGCTTGTCGCAGAGCCGCAGGGCCAGGTCGGCATCCTCGGCCGCGTACTGCACCGCGGGCCCGAACTCGGCCTCATCGAACCGCTTCTGGCCCTTGCCTTTGCCCACGATCTCTTCGAAGGCGATGGGCTTCACATCCAGCAGGCGCACAGAGAGGTCGTCCAGGTTGTGGCGGACCCCGCTCTCCAGCAGGAAGCTCAGCACCATGCTGTCGTCGGCCAGGCCGAGGACCGGCAGACCGTGGCGGGCCAGCACCTGGAGGTCGTACTTGAGGTTCTGGCCGCACTTCCCGACGGAAGCGTCCGCCAGCAGGGGGGCCAGGACGCCTCGCACCCCGGTGAAGGGCAGGTTGCGGGGATCCAGGTGGGGCGCCAGTTCCAGGAAGAAGGCCGCCGCATCACCCCGCAAGTCCAGGAGGGAGTCAGGCAGGCCCGAGTCCGGCAGCAGCCCGGGCAGGGAGCCCTCCGTATCGGCCGTGGCCGGCTTCAGGTGGGCCAGGGGCACGTAGAGTCCCTCGTTGGCCTGCCAGGCCAGGCTCAGACCCACGAGGTGGCCGCGGGTGGGGTCAAGACTGGTGGTCTCGGTGTCCAGGCCGAAGCGGCCCGCGGCTCGGCAGGCGGCCACGGCGGCCTCCAGGTCCGCCAAGGTGGCGGCTGACCGGTACTTCCGCACGCTGCCCGCCTGCTCTGCACTTTGGGTGAACTCCTTCGTGAGGGTCTGGAAACCCAGTTCCTTGAAGGTCTCCCGGGCCCGGGCCTCGTCCACGCCGGGGTAGACAAGGTCCCCGGGATGCAGGGCGAGCTTCAGATCCGTCACGACCGTGACCAGCCGCTTCGTGAGCCCCAGCCATCCGGCGGCGGCCTCCAGGCCCTCCCGCTGCTTGGGCTTCAGCTCGGCCTTGGCCGCAATGACACCGTCGAGGCTGGTGAATTTTTCCAGCAGGAGGGCCGCGCCCTTCTCGCCGATGCCGGGCACCCCCTTCACGTTGTCCGAAGCGTCCCCCACCAGGCTGAGGAAGTCCACCACCTGCTCGGGCCAGACCCCCATGCGGGCCTTCACGCCCTCGCGGTCGTGCCAGACCTCTCCATCCTTGGTGTTCAGCACCTGGATGTGGAGCTCGTCGTCCACCAGCTGGAGCAGGTCCTTGTCCGGGCTCACAATGACCGCCGGCAGGCCCAGGGCCGCCGATTCCCGGGCCAGGGTGCCCATGACATCGTCCGCCTCGTAGCCGTGCAGTTCGACGATGGGTATGTTCAGGGCCTCCACCAGCTGGCGGATCATGGGGATCTGCGGGCGCAGGTCCTCGGGCATGGCGTCCCGGTTGGCCTTGTACTCGGGATAGAGCTCGTGCCGGAAGGTGGGCTCCGGCGTGTCGAAGACGCAGGCGATGTGCGTGGGCTTGTGCTTTTCCAGCAGCTGCAGCACGAGCCGGGTGAAGGTGTAGGCGGCCCCGTTCTTCAGCCGCGGATTGGCGAAGTAGGCCCTAAAAATGAAGGCGAAGGTGTCGATGAGATAAAGGCGGTCCTCAGCCACGGATGGCCTCCATGCTTAACGGCAAGGCCTCGCGTATCCGCGCAGCGGATACCGAGAGAATGAAGGCGAAGGTGTCGATGAGATTAAGGCGGTCCTCAGCCACGGATGGCCCCCATGCTTAACGGCAAGGCCTCGCGTATCCGCGCAGCGGATACCGAGAGAATGAAGGCGAAGGTGTCGATGAGGTAGAGGCGGTCCTCGGTCATGGTTCCAGTCTGGCAGGGCGAGCCGGATTCATGACTCCGTCCTGAGCGGCCGATGCATGACCATTCACCATTCGATCTGGTCCAACTGCCTACCCCGGGCGCCAATAAACGCCTGGTTTCCCAACCTGGAGGTTCTATGCGCCCATCCCTCGCCACGCCTCTCCTGGCCCTGGTCCTGGTGGCTTCGGCAGCCGCCCAGCCCTCCGAACGCCCCAAGGCCGAAGCCATGGTCATGGAGGGCATCGCCTTCCTGAAGGCCAACGGCAGAAACGCCTTCCTTGCCGAAGTGCAGAAAGGGACGGGTCGGTTCCACCTCAAACCCGGCAGCACGCTCTACCTGATGGTCCATGATGTCAACTACACCGTGGTCGCCCACGGGGCCAACCCAGGGTCGGCCGGTCTCAATCGCAAGGACATCAAGGATCCGGACGGCAAATTCCTGGTGCGGGAGATGGTCAAGGTGGGTCGGCAGAAGGGGGGCGGCTGGGTGGACTACAAGTGGCCCAACCCAACCACCGGAAAGGTCGAAGACAAGAGCACCTTCTCCCTGGCGGAGGGGGACCTCGTCGTGGGCTGCGGCATTTACAAGTAGCTCTCCATATCCATCAATACGGCGCAGGTGGCCCCCAGGTTCTGAGCAGAGGTTATTTATCCCCTGGCCGCGAGCAGCCGATTGCACCTTTCAATCCAGGCGTCCACAACGCCCCTCACCTCTTGGAGGCCCCATGCGCTCTTCCATCGCCACACCCTTCCTGGCCTTGGCCATCGTGGCCTCGGCCTCTGCCCAGCCGGCCGAACGGCCCAAGGCCGAGGCCATGGTCAGGGAGGGCATCGCCTTCCTCAAGGCCAACGGCAGGGAAGCTTTCATCGCCGAGGTCCAGAAGGCTTCCGGCCGGTTCCACGTCAAGCCCGGCAGCACGCTCTACCTGTTCGTGTACGACCCCAAGGGCACCACCCTGGCATTCGGGATGAACCCTGCGGCCGCCGGAACCAACCGCTGGGACCTCAGGGACCCGGATGGAAAATACATCGTCCGGGAGATCATCCACGCCGGACAGAAGAAGGGGGGCGGCTGGATCGAGTACAAGTGGCCCAACCCGACCACGGGAAAGGTCGAGGAGAAGACCTCCTTCTGCATGGCTGAAGGGGATGTCATCATGGGCTGCGGCATCTACAAGTAGCTCATCCCAGGCCGTATACACGGCGCAAGAGGCCCTCCCACCAGCCAGCTGGCAGGAGGGCCTTCAGCCTGCCCGCCCAGAAGGCATCGCGGCCAATGACCAGTCGCCTCGGTGGCTGTCCCGCATCAAGGGCACCTAGGATCTTCCTGGCGCAGGCTTCTGCGTCCATGGCGAAGCGTTCACTCTGATCCTTCCGGACGGCCAGATACTTCTTGAGGATCCGCTCGTAGCGGGTTCCTGCGGCCCGTTCAGGCAGATCACCCCAGACCTTGCTCAGGGTCTCCCGGAATCTGGTCCGGATTGCCCCGGGTTCCACCAGCACCACGGCTACTTCCCGGCCCACCTCCAGCCGCAGGGTCTCGGCCAGGGCCACCACCGCATGCTTGGAGGCGTTGTAGGGTCCCGCCAGGGGGATGGACAGGCGGCCCAGCATGGAGGCCACCTGGAGGACGCGGGCTCCGGGTTCGCGCCGCAGCAGGGGGAGAAAGGCGTTGGTGACCGCCTGCAGGCCGATGACATTGGTTTCGAACTGGGCCCGGAGTTCCTCTGGCCGCAGGAGTTCCAGGGGCCCCACCTGGCCGTAGCCCGCATTATTCACCAGGGCCTTCAGGGGCAACGCCGCGCAGGCGGCGGCCGCGGCGGCGATGCTGGCCGCATCAGTCACGTCCAGGGCCAGGACTCGCAGGTCCTCGCCCGGGGGCAGGTCCGCCAAGGCGGCGGTGTTCCGGGCCGTGGCTACCACCCCCCAGCCGGCCTCCCGGCACAGGGGCACCAGGGCCCGCCCGATGCCCGTCGAACAGCCCGTGATGATCACCCAGCTTCGCATCCCACCATCTTTCCACAGGCCGCAATCGGGGCGCCGGGACCTCTAGATCAGATCAACGCCAGCAGGCCGACCAGGTAGAAGCTCAGGTCCACGCTGAGCTCGAAGCGGTGCCTGCCGGTGGTGAAGCGCTCGTGGTACAGCCAGAGGTAGAGCATCGGATAGGCGGCGCAGAGGACCAGCACCAGGGCCACGGCCATGGGGTGGCCCTGGCTCCGGTTGTCATAGGTGGACCAGAGGGTGCCCACCAGCAGGGTGCCCAGCAGCCCGAGCAGCACGACCTTGGTGGCCCGCTTGCCCAGGAAGATCGGGAGGGTCTCCTTCCCCACGATCTGGTCGTTCTGCATGTCCCGGATCTCGTAGATCACCGTGCGGACAAAGCTGAGGACCCCCACCAGGAAGATGGCCGAGAAGGCCCGCAGGTCCCAGTTCCGCCCGGCCTGCCAGATCGGCATGATGACCACCACGGTGGTCAGGGCCAGGGCCACGACCAGGTCTTTGGAGCCCGGGATGCTGCGCAGGCTGAAGACCCGACCCCCGACCGGGAAGCGCCGCTTGTAGGCGGCGCCTACCAGCGAGGCGCCAACCACGACGCCGAAAGCCCTCGCCCCGAGGCTGGCGGCCAGCCCGAGGGTGATCAGGGTGGCCGCAAGGGCCGACATCAGCAGGATCCTGCGGTTGCGCTCGAGAAAGCGGGCCCGGGCCGGGCCCTTGGCGCCCAGGCCCAGCGGATCGAGGAAGGGGCTCAGCAGGTACATGCCCAGCACGTAGGAGGCCGTCAGCAGTGGATAGCGCCACCCCGCGGGCAGGCCCAGCCAGTGGTGCACGCCCAGGGTCGCGAGGCCTCCGCCCGCGGCCAGCAGCGACGAACTCCCGAAGGCGGCCCGGAGGAAGCTGCGCCAGCGGCTGGGGCCGTCGCCCAACTGTTCAAGCACATCCACCACTTCGTCCACCAGCCAGGTGGGCGTGGAGGCGCCCGCCAGCACCCCCACCGTCTCCCGGCCGGTGAATCCCGCCAGGTCCATTTCCGCGGCGGTCTCCACGTACTGCACCGGTTTCCCGTAGTGGTGGGCCAACTCGGCCAGGTGCTTGGTGTTGCTGGAGGCCTTGCCGCCGACGACGATCACCGTGTCCACGGTCCTGGCCAGTTCCCGGGCCTCGTCCTGGCGCATCCAGGTGTCCTCGCAGATGGTGTTCTCGAAGATCGCCTCCCCGGCCCGGGTCCGGAGGTAGTCGGTGATGGCCTGGTAGTCCTTCACGGTGAAGGTGGTCTGCGCCACCACCAGCACCTTCCGGAGCTGCTCCGCCGTGAGGGCCTCGGCCTCGGCCATGTTCGAGACGATGATGGACCCGCTGTCGGCGAAGCTCCGGTGCGCCACGCTCTCCGCATGGCCGTGGCTGCCCAGGATCACGGTGAAGTAGCCCTTGGGGCTCCACTTCTTGATCTTGTTGTGGACCTTGGCCACTTCGGGACAGGTGGCGTTCACGATCCTCAGCTCGCCCTTGACCTGGCGCTCCCGGAGGCCGCGGAGGTCCTGGATGGGGATGCCGTGGGCGCGGATCACCACGGTGCCGTTCTGAACCTGCTCCGGCGCCTCCGCCACGGCCACGCCCCGCTGGCGGATCAGTTCCAGGGCCTGGGGGTTGTGGATGAGGGGTCCCAGGGTCTGCACGGTGCGCCCGTCGTTGCGCACGGAGGCCTCAAGCACGGCGTCCATGGCGCGCTTCACGCCCCAGCAGAACCCCGCAGTCTTGGCGACGATGACCTTCATGAACTCCCCGCAATCCTGACCTGGTTGGTCAGGTTATCCATCATAGCGCCGGCGGGAAGTCAGAGGGAGCAGCGTTCCATCAGTTCGCGGTCCGCGGCGGGCAGGCCCGCCAGCCAGGTGGACTCCTCGCCTGGTTCCGGCAGGACGTGCCCGTACTCGGCCATCTGGCCGGGCGGCAGCTCCGCGAGGTAGGCCCAGACTCGGTTGGGGGCGATGGCCCCGGCGCTGGCCACCTCGGCCACCAGCTCCTGGAGCAGCTGCCGCCTCCGCTCGGGGGTCCGGCCGGCCCGGATATGGCCATGCACGAACAGGTGGTCCCCCCGCAGGGGGGCACCGCCCACGAAATGATCCCCTGCGGGCACCTCCGTGAAGATGACCTGGGCGAAGAATGCCTGGGCGCCGGTCACCCGGTGGTGCACCTGGGTGATGCCCTGGGCGATGCGCTGTTTCTGCTCGGCGGACAGCAGGCCGGCTGCGGCCATGACCCGGTAGGTTGGCATGATGGTCTCCCTGGAGGATGGAACGGTCTCTGCTACAGAATGGGATGCCCCGGCAGGGGCCACGGTGACGGGTCCTCGGGTGCTCTATTCGGCGGAGAGGTCCACGATGCGTCCGCCGGTGATCTCGGCCAGCACGGCGAAGGTGAGGGGCACCCCGGTGGCATCCGTGCCCGCCGCCGGATAGATGGTGGGGTAGAGCCCCAGGTCCTGGTCGAGGAGGATCGCCACGCCCTCCAGGGCAAAGGGGCAGACCCCGCCCGGGCGGTAGCCCGTGACCCGCTCCGTCTCGTCCGCATCAGTCATGGAGACCCGGGAGCCGATCACCCGCTTCAGTGCCGAGGAGGAGAGGCGATTGTCGCCAGGACAGACCACCAGGTGGAAGCCGCCGGCTCTGTCTTTGAACAGGAGGGACTTGGCGATCCTCGCGGTGGCGACGCCGATGCGCCGGGCCGCAAGTTCAGCGGTGGGTGTGCTGCCGGGCTCGAACTCCAGTGCCACGAGGGCATGGGTCTCGAGGATGGCCTGTACCTTGGCCGGAATCATGCTTGGATCCTAGCGAAGAAAGAGAGGCCCGGAGGCTTCCCGGGTCCAGGGTCGCCCCCGTGATCCCCTAGAGCTTGAATCCGATCTGGATCGTCACCTGGTATTCGGCGACCTCCCCGCCATGGATGCGGCCGCGGATTTCCTTCACCTCGAACCACTCCATGTGCTGGATGGTCTTGCCCGCCTCGGCCACGGCCTGCTTGATGGCATCCGAGGAACTCACCGGCGAGGTCCCCACGATTTCGATCTTCTTGTGCACGCCTGGCATGGTTAGCTCCCTGGTTTCAGGGAGCATCATAACCCTAGAGGACTGTTCCCGAGTGAATTCGCTGGCTCCCCCCAGTTCCGCGGGAATTGCCGGGACCCGGACCCCTGGATTCCCTTACCCTGAGTTCAGCCCGCCGCCGCTCCCCAGGAACTCTCCCATGGACTCAGCCCAACCCGACAAGGATCTGCCTCTGAAGGAGGACATCCGCCTGCTCGGACGGCTGCTGGGTGACACGGTGCGGGAGCAGGAGGGCGAGGACACCTTCCTGCTCATCGAGCGGATCCGGCAGAGTTCCGTGCGCTTCCACCGCGCCCAGGACCCCGGGGCCAGGGAGGACCTGAAGAACATCCTCAAGGACCTCAGCCCCGGCCGCGCCATCCTGGTGATCCGCGCCTTCAGCTACTTCTCCCAGCTGGCCAATCTGGCCGAGGATCAGCACCACACGCGGCGGTCCCGGGCCCACCGCATGGGGGAGGATCCCCCCCGGCCCAGCTCCCTGGGCCACGCCCTGGCCCAGGCCGGCGAGGCGGGGCTCGGGGGCCCCGACCTGCGGGCGTTCTTCGACAGCGCCCAGGTCCGGCCCGTGCTCACCGCCCACCCCACCGAAGTGCACCGCAAGAGCATCCTCCACGCCCAGATGCAGATCGCCCGCCTGCTGGACGAGCGGGACCGCATCGCCTCGACACCCCGGGAAACCGCCCTGCGGGATGAGCACCTCGAGCGCCAGGTGTTGCTGCTGTGGCAGACCCGCATGTTGAGGCCCTACCGGCCTTCGGTGACGGACGAGGTGGCCAGCGCCCTTTCCTATTTCGACCGCACCTTTCTGAGGGAGATTCCGGCCCTCTATGCGGACCTCGAAGACCGGCTCGGTCAGGATCCGACTCTGGGTGATGTAGAACTTCCGCCCTTCTTCCAGGTGGGCAGCTGGATCGGAGGAGACCGGGATGGCCATCCCCTGGTCACCGCCGAGGTGCTGGAGCGGACCCTCCACATGCAGTCCCGGGCCATTCTCGACTTTCTGTTGAAGGAGCTCCTGGCCCTGGCCGAGGAGCTCTCGCTCAGCCTCCTGGTGTCGCGCGCTTCCCAGGAAGTGCTCGACCTGGCGGAACGGTCCCCGGACCAGTCGCTGCAGCGGGCGGATGAGGCCTACCGCCGGGCCCTCAACTTCATGTACCTGCGGCTCTCCGCCACCCACAAGCACCTGTTCCATCCAGACCCTGCCGCCCCTCCCGGGCCCGCGGAGCCCTACCCCTCGCCGGTCGAGTTGAAGGCGGACCTGGATGCCCTGGACCGCTCCCTGCGGGCCCACGGGGGGCGGCGGCTGGCCCGGGGTCGCCTGCGGGATCTGCGGCGAGCGGTCTCGGTGTTCGGCTTCCATCTGGCCCCCCTGGATCTGCGGCAGAACTCCGAGGTCCATGGCCGGGTGGTGGCCGAGTTGCTGGAGGCCGTGCGGCCCGGCACGGCTTATCTCGACCTGGACGAAGCACAGAAAGTCCGCCTCCTGGCCGCCGAGCTCGAGAGCCCGCGCCCTCTCGCCTCGCCCTTTCTCACCTACAGCGACGAAACCCGCGACGAGCTGACCCTCTTCCGCATGGCCGCGAAGGCCCATCGCCGCCTGGGCATCGAGGCCCTGCCCAGCTGCATTGTCAGCCACACGGAAGCCGTCTCCGACCTGCTCGAGGCGGCCGTGATGCTGCGGGAGGCCGGGATCCTGCGTCCGGCCGAAGGCCGGCTGGACCTGAACATCATCCCGCTCTTCGAAACCATCCCGGACCTCCAGCGCTCCGGGGACATCCTGGAGGAGCTCCTGGACCTGCCCATCTACCGCCGCCTGCTGGACAGCCGCGGCGGCGTGCAGGAAGTGATGGTCGGCTATTCCGACAGCAACAAGGACGGCGGCTTCCTCACCTCCTTGTGGGAACTCTACAAAGCGGAGCTGCGGCTGGTGGAGGTGGCGAAGCGGCATGGGCTGCGCCTGCGGCTCTTCCACGGGCGCGGCGGCTCCGTGGGCCGGGGCGGCGGCCCCAGCTACGAGGCCATCCTGGCCCAGCCCCCAGGCACCGTCCAGGGCCAGATCCGCCTCACGGAGCAGGGTGAGGTGATCGCCGCCAAATACGGCCACCCGGCCGTGGGCCGCCGCAACCTGGAAGTGCTGGTGGCGGCCACCCTCTCGGCCAGCCTGCCGCACCGGGGGGAGGCGGCCGGGGAACCGGCCTTCCTGGAGGCCATGGACACCCTTTCCAGGGAGGCCTGCAGGGCCTATCAGGACCTCGTCTACGGGACTGAAGGCTTCGAAAGCTACTTCTGGGAGTCCACCCCCATCGCCGAGATCGCCCAGCTCAACATTGGCTCCCGGCCCGCCAGCCGGAAGGGCGGGCGGGCCATCACCGACCTCCGTGCCATCCCCTGGGTCTTCAGCTGGAGCCAGTGCCGAGTGATGCTGCCCGGCTGGTACGGCGTGGGTTCGGCGGTCCGCGCTTTCCGGACCGAGCGGGGCGAGGCTGGCTTGGCCCTCCTGAGGGAGATGTACGTCGGCTGGCCCTATTTCCGCAGCCTGGTCTCCATGATGGACATGGTGCTCGCCAAGGTGGACCTGGCCATCGCCTCCCGCTACGCCGACCTCGTGGAAGATCCGGCCCTGAAGGATCGGATCTTCGGGCGCATTAGGGAGGAGTGCGAAGCCTCCATCCTGGCCCTGAAGGCCATCACCGGCAGGGAGGTCCTGCTCGAGGACAACCCCGCCCTGAAGCGCTCCATCCAGCATCGTTTCCCCTACATGGATCCCATCAATCACCTCCAGGTGGAACTGCTGCGCCGCTACCGGGCCGGGGATCCGGATGCCCGGATCCAGCGCGGGATCCTGCTCTCCATCAACGGCGTCGCCGCAGGCTTGCGCAACAGCGGGTGAACTGGCCCGAATGGTTCGCAGAAAACCACTGGCTAGGCCTCCTGGATTCCAAGTACCTTGGACGTGGCTCTTTTGATCACTGAAAGGGAAGTCGCGTCCATGGCCCACCCTGCCCTCCTGCCGGTCGTCCTCACGTGCAACACGGACCTGCGTTTCATCGACCTGATCCAGGTGGTGGGTGCCGAGTTCCTCAAGCACCTCAGCTTCAGCCAGGAGGATGGAGAACGCCTCTGGCTGGCGATCCAGGAGGGCATCGCCAATGCCATGCGGCACGGCAACCAGCTCCAGAAGGACAAGCCCGTGAAGGTCACCTTCACCCCCCGGGCGGACCGTTTCGAGATCCGCATCGAGGATCGGGGCCCGGGTATTGACCTGGACACCCTGGCGGATCCGAACCTGCCGGAGAACCTGCTGAAGCCCGGGGGCCGTGGGGTCTACTTCATGCGCCAGGTGATGGACGAGGTCCACATGGAGTGCGCGCCGGGCGGCTCGACACTGGTGCTCGTGAAGGCCCGCAAGGTGCGCGAGCCCCATTCGTGAATCCTGCCCAGTGGCGCCGCAGGGCCCTCTGGCTGTCCGGACTGACCATCGCCTACAACCTGATCGAGGGTCTCGTGTCCATGGCCTTCGGCTGGACCGACGACTCCATCGCCCTCTTCGGATTCGGGGCCGACAGCTTCATCGAGGTGGCCTCGGCCCTGCTGGTGCTGTGGAAGCTGCTGGACCACGGCAGCCTCGAGCGCGAACGCAAGGCCACCCGTGGCATCGGGCAGCTCTTCCTCTTCCTGGCCGCTGGGATCGCCGGGGGCGCCATCCCGCAGCTCATCGCCCGGCGCCACCCACCCACTTCGATGCCGGGCCTGGTCATTTCCGCCCTGTCCCTGGCCTTCATGGCCTACCTGTGGCGGGCCAAACTCCGGGCGGCCCAGGCCATGGACAGCGCCACCCTGCACGCGGACGCCACCTGCAGCCTGGCCTGCATCCAGCTTTCGGGAGTGCTCTTCACTGGAAGCCTGGTATTCCTGCTCATCCCGGCCCTCTGGTGGATCGATGCAGCGGCGGCCCTGGGCCTGGCGTTCCTCATCGGGAGGGAAGGTTTCCAGATGCTCCGCGCCGCGCGAAGCGTAGGTTTCACTGGCGGCTGCGGGTGCCCCCATTGATTAGGACTTCGGCCCCTTGATCCAGCCGAATTCCACGGGCATTTTCGCGTAGAAGAGGGTGGCTTCCTCGGCCTGAACGAAGGTGAGGAATCGGTCCACCTCCTCCTCCGTGGCCAGGAATTCCACCACGACCGGCAGGCGTCCCGAAAGCTCGAAGAAATGATCCTCCAGCAGGCCGTGGCGCCCGAAGCCCGCCATGGCCTTGAAGACGGAGCCGCCGTGGAACCCGAGACGGCGGGCCTGTTCCAGGAGCCACTCATAGACCAGGACATGGTGGATCTTCTTGTCTTCCTGGACGTAGAACCTCAGAGACATTCCGTTCATGGCGTCCCCCTAAGCAGGGTATTCACTGTCAGCATGCCCAGCAACGTAAGTAATAACGATCCAATCAGGTGGGCCAAGACATGGGTCAGGGCCCAGGCATACTCCGCCCGGCTCATGAGGTTCACGGCCTCAGCAGAAAAGGTGGAGAAGGTCGTGAGTCCTCCCAGAAAGCCGGTGATGACCAGGAGGCGAAGGTCCGGCGAAAGGCCCGGATGGTGCGAGAAGAAGGCCACAGCCATCCCCACCAGGTAGCCGCCCGCCAGGTTGGAGGCCAGGGTGCCCATGGGGAGTGTGGGGAAGGTCGCGTTCAGGAAAATCCCCAGGCCCCAGCGCAGCCAAGCCCCCAGGGCCGCACCGGCTCCCACCGCCAGAAAGGAATAGATAGCCATGCCTGTGTCCTCCAGGATGCACAGGCGTCATCAGCCTTCCAGGCGGTTTTGGGGCGGACGCCATCGCCGGGTCCTAGCCTATCACCTGGCCAGCTGTCCCGCCGTCACGAAGCCCACCTGACCTTTGGCCCGCGGCACCAGCTTCTCCAGGGCCTCGACGGTCTCCGGATAGATGTGGCCGATGATGAGCACGGACCCGTCCTTCCCGGCCAGCTTCAGGGCCCGGTCCCACTGCTTTTCCATCTCGGGGAAGGCCTTGTTGTCGTCGAGGAAGACCCGCCGCTGGACGGCCGGCACCCCTAACTGCTCTGCGACATCGTAGGCCACGCTGTCCTTCTCGGTGCGGCTGTCCACGAAGAAGCACTTCCGGGCCTTGATCTCCTGCAGCACCCAGCCCATGCGCAGGCGGTCCGGCGTGATGCGGCTGCCCATGTGGTTGTTCACGCCCGTGCGATAGGGGATCTCGTCCAGGGCCAGGCGCACGCGGCGGCGGATCTCCGGCTCCGTCAGGTTGAACAGGATGGCGTTGGGACCCGGGTCGTGGCCCGGCGCCGGGTAGCCAAGGGGTTCCATGGGCAGGTGCAGCATCACCTCCTTGCCTAGGCGGTGGGCGATCTCGGCGCTTTCCCGGGTGTGCTCCTGGTAGGGCAGCACAGCCACACTGAAGGGCACGGGCAGGCTGCAGAGCCGGGTCACCAGTTCCGGCTGCATGTAGCCGAGGTCGTCGATCACCAGGGCGATCCGAGGGAGGGGGCGCCGGGGTTCCTGGACCGGAGGCCGGGTGGCGACGGCCTCGGGCTTCGCTTTCGGCTCCACGGGATTCTTCTCGGGCTTTTTGGGCTCGGGTTTCCTGGGCTCGGGTTTCCTGGCTTCGGGCCTGGGTGCTTCACGTCTGGCAGGCGCCTCACGCTTGCCGCAACCCTGCTGGCCGAGGAGCAGGCCCATACCCATGCCCAGGGCAAGCATCAGCGCGGCCCAGCCCACCAGGGCGAGGGTAGACGCGCGTTTCCCCTTGGCTCGCGCCATCAGGGCTGTGGCTTCTTGATGGAAGCGGGTCCTTCCTTGGGCCCAGCCGCCGCTCCTGGCACTGGGGAGGTCGGCTTGGCGGCCGGGGCGGGTGCCTGGAGGGCCGCCAGCACCTTGGCCAGGGGATCGTCCGTGTCAGTCACCTTGAGCACCTGGTCGGGCACCACGCCCTGGCGATCCAGTTTTTCGCCCCCCAGACCCACCCAGCGCTTGGAGACGAGTTCCACCGCCCCGCCCTGTTTCAGGGCGAAGCGGGTGCGTTCCACCCCCAAACCCACGGTCCGCTCGCCGAAGCTCCGCGCCCCTCCCTTTTTCAGGCAGGCGGCCAGGACCTCCGGGGCCCCCAGGGTCGAACGTCCCATCAGCAGGGCCAGGTGGGCAAAGGGTGTCCCGGATTCCGTCACCGGAAGCACCCGGTCCGGCTTGCCGGCCTCCTCCAGGGTCGCGAAATTACCCTTCGCGCCCAGCAGGCCCGCCACGGCGGCAGCCTCGTCCATGGAACCCTTGAGGCACTGGCGGAGGTCCAGCACCAGGGTCTGCCCCCGGTCAGCCGAGGCCAGCGCCTTGTTCAATTCCCCTGCCCTGCCGGGGGCCAGGTCCGGCAGCGAGGCCAGCAGCGCGCCCTGCCCTTGTTTGACGACCACCGCCCCGGGCGTGATCACCTGCATCAACACCGTGGTCTTGGTGAGATCACCGGTGGCGTTGTAACGGTAGAGGTCCAGGGGCGATCCCACGGGGCCACGGAGTTTCCGCTCCAGGGTCCAGGTGCTGATGCGGCCCACGGAATCGCCATCCACCTTGCGGATCACGTCGCCGGCCTGGATGCCGGCCTTGGCGGCGGGACCCCCGGGGACCACGGCCAGCACCGTGGCGTAGATGGACCGCTTCACCACTACCAGCCCGGCCTCCGCTGGGCCTGGATCGGGCAGGCGGAGGTCCTCGGCAGTCAGATAGGAATTGAGGGGGTGGGACCGTTCCAGGACGGCCTGCACGCCACCCCAGACCACCTTTTCCATGTCCGGGGGATCGACGTAGTTCTGCTGGACCAGCGAGAGCACATCCTGGATGTCGGACAGGCCCGCCAGGGGATCCTGGGGCGCGGCCTTGGCATCCACGGTCGCGGAGTGGCTCGGCGGGTTGGCCTGCTGCAGCACCGGCAGGGTGAAGGCCGCCACCAGGGGAAGCGAAAGGACCGAGAGCCAGGAGCGAGCATGCATGGCTCCAGTCTACGGTGGAAACGACCGCCAGGCTGCGGGCTCCGATCAGGCTTTCATATCCAGGGTGGTCTTCAATAGCTCATCCGCGGTGTTGAGCACCTTGAGATTGGCCTGGTACATGACGTCGAAACCCATGCCCTGCACGGTTTCCGTGGTGAGGTCCACATTCGAGGTCCCCGGGCCGGCGGGTGTGGAGTCCTGTGAGACGCCCGACACCCGCACCCCCCCCGAGGCTTCAGCCACCAGGTCGACGCTTTGGGCCTTGTATCCGCTCGACAACTGGTTGGCCACGTTGTTGGCCTGCACGGCCAAGCCGGCGCTGGAAGCGCTGAGACCTGAGAGTGCAGTGTCGACCACGTCCATGGGAGGTTTATCGGCACCCCGGGGACAGACTTGACTGGGAAATCAGGCTTGCTTGAACCAGCTGCTGCCGGACTGGAACCCCTTCTGCTTGGCGCTGGTCTGGGCGTGGCGGGCCAGGGCCAGGTCGATGAGGCGCGTCAGCAGGTCCGCGTAGGGCACCCCACTGGCGGCCATCATCTTGGGATACATGGAAATGCTGGTGAAGCCGGGGATGAAATTGAGCTCATTGAGGAAGACCCGGTCGCTCTGGCGCTCCAGGAAGAAATCCACGCGCGCCATGCCATACCCGTCCGTGGCGGCGAAGGCCCTGGCCGCGAGGCCGCGGACCTGCTCGGCCACTTCGGCGGAGATCTGGGCGGGAATTTCCGTGCGGCTCTTGCCGTGGATGTACTTGTCCTCGAAGGTGTAGAACTCGTCGGCCACGATCACTTCCCCGGGTATCGAGACCAGGGGCTGGTCGCCGCCCAGCACGGCCACCTCGATCTCGCGGACCTCCAGTCCCTGTTCCACCAGGACCCGGCGATCGAAGGTGAAGGCCCGGTCGAGGGCCGGGGCCAGATCCTCGTTCCGCTTCACCTTTTCGACGCCGATGCTGCTGCCCAGGTTGGCGGGTTTCACGAAAAGGGGCAGGCCCAGCTTTCCGCATTCCCCAAGGCACGCCTGCCGCTCGCGGTTCCAGTGCTCCTCCGTGAGCCCGACGTAGGGCACGACGGGGAGGCCCTCGGATTCCCAGAGCCGCTTGGTGATCCACTTGTCCATACCCGCGGCCATGGCGAGCAGGCCACCGCCGGTGTAGGGCCGGTGCAGCAGCTCCAGGTAGCCGTTGATCTGGCCGTCCTCGCCGCCGGCCCCGTGCAGGGCGTTGAAGAAGAGGTCCGGCAGCGGGGTGGCTTCGGCGCCCCGCTCCAGGGGCAGGAACGGCACCTCACTGCGCAGGGGCAGCTCTCCCGCCGCCAGGCGCGCGAAGGGATCGCCCTGCACCACCCACACGCCGTTCCGCGCGATGCCCATGGGCCTCACCTCGAAGCGCGTCCGGTCCAGATGCTCCGCGATGGCCCGCGCCGTGACGATGGAAACTTCGTGTTCCGGGGATTCCCCGCCGAAAAGCAGTCCGACGCTCAGAGTCTCACGCATGGAACCACTGTATTCCAACCGCGGGCCGGGGAACACTGTGACACCCGGCCCCCACCCGATGCGCTAGGCTAGGGCGAAACCCCGGAGCATCTGTGCGTACGGCCATCTATCCAGGCTCTTTCGACCCCGTGACCCTGGGCCACTGGGACATCATCCAGCGGGCCGAGAAGCTGGTGGACCATCTCGTCGTGGCCGTCCTCCACAATCCATCCAAGCAGCCCGCCTTCACGGTGGATGAGCGCGTGGAGATGCTGCGCGAACTGGCTGGCAACCACCCCGGGATCACCATCACCAGCTTCCACGGCCTTCTGGTGGACTTCGCCAAGTCCCAGGGCGCCCAGTTCATCGTCAGGGGCGTGCGGGCCTTCAGTGATTTCGAATACGAATTCCAGATGGCCCTCATGAACCGGAAGCTGGCGCCGGAACTGGAGACGGTCTTCCTGATGCCCAAGGAGAACTACAGCGCCGTGAGCAGCCGCCTCGTCCGCGAGATCGGCACCATGGGCGGCAACCTCTCGGACCTGGTTCCGGACTCACTGCGCGGGCGGATCGCCGCGCGGCTCGGCAGGACCTAGCGTCGCTGCCCGCGGCCATTCGGATCCACGGTCCCCGGCCCGGGCTGGTTATACTTCAGGCTTCCCCACACTTGAACTGCCCGGAGCCATCATGCAGACCACCCGCTTCGTTCTCGAGCAGCAGGAGATCCCTACCCACTGGTACAACGTGGTCGCGGACCTGCCCAATCCGCCCTCCCCGCCCCTGGGGCCCGATGGCAACATGGTCAGCCCCGAGCAGATGCTCGCCATCTTTCCGGGTCCCCTGCTGGAACAGGAGATGTCGGGCGAGCGGTGGATCCCCATCCCCGAGGCCGTGCGCGAGATCTACCGCCTGTGGCGGCCCTCTCCGCTGATCCGGGCCCTGCGCCTGGAACAGGCCCTCGGCACCCCGGCGAAGCTCTACTACAAGAACGAGGGTGTCTCCCCGGCGGGCTCCCACAAGCCCAACACGGCGGTGCCCCAGGCCTTCTACAACCACCAGGTGGGCATCCGGCGGCTCACCACCGAGACCGGGGCCGGCCAGTGGGGCTCGTCCATGGCCTTCGCGGGCCAGATGTTCGGCATCGACGTGCGGGTCTTCATGGTGAAGGTGAGCTACGAGCAGAAGCCCTCCCGCCGTTCCATGATGCAGGCCTGGGGCGCCGAGGTGTTCCCCAGCCCCAGCAACCTGACCCAGGCCGGGCGCGAGGCCCTGGCCAAGCACCCGGACAGCGAGGGCTCCCTGGGCCTCGCGATCTCCGAGGCGGTGGAGGAGGCCGCCGGCCGCCCGGACACCAACTACTGCCTGGGCTCCGTGCTGAACCACGTGCTGCTCCACCAGACCATCATCGGCCTCGAGGCCAAGAAGCAGTTCAAACTGGCCGGGGACTGGCCCGACGTCATCTTCGGCCCCTGCGGCGGCGGCTCCTCCTTCGGCGGCATCGCCCTGCCCTTCCTGGCGGACAAGGCCGCGGGCAAGACGCCCAACCTTCGGCTGGTGGCGGTGGAGCCCACGAGCTGCCCCACCCTCACCAAGGGCGCCTATGCCTACGACTACGGGGACGCCTCGGGCTACACCCCCATCATGAAGATGTACACCCTGGGCCACGACTTCATGCCCCCGGGCATCCACGCGGGCGGCCTGCGTTACCACGGCGACAGCCCGCTCGTCTCCCAGCTGGTCCACGAGGGGCTGATGGAGGCCATCGCGGTGCCCCAGGTCGCCACCTTCGAGGCCGGGGTGCTCTTTGCCAAGGCCGAGGGCATCATCCCCGCCCCCGAGTCCTGCCACGCCATCCGCGCCGCCATCGACGAGGCCCTGCGCTGCAAGGCGACCGGCGAGCCCAAGACCATCCTCTTCAACCTCACGGGTCACGGCCACTTCGACATGGCCTCCTACGACCGGTACTTCTCCGGAAAGCTGGAGGATTTCGACTACCCCGCCGAGGCCATCCAGGAGTCCCTGGCCCACCTTCCCAAGGTCTGATGCCAACGAAGGTTCAAGAAAAGAAATAAGCCACTTCTTACCACCAAGGCGCCAAGACCACCAAGCTCCTCTTTACCCCGTGTATCGCCGCAGACGACGCCGAGAAGAGCTGCATGCGCTCTCTACAGGCTTTTCTTGGTGCCTTGGTGTCTTGGTGGTGATCCTTGTTTTTGATCAACAATTTCTTGCGCGCCCGGAAGAAGCGCTTCACTCGAACACCACCGTCTTGTTCCCGTAGGTGAGCACACGGTGGTGCAGGTGCAGGCGGACGGCCCGGGCCAGGACCAGGCGCTCCATGTCCTTGCCCTTGCGCACGAGATCCTCCACGGTGTCCCGGTGGCTCACGCGGATCACGTCCTGCTCGATGATGGGGCCGGCGTCCAGGTCCCCGGTGACGAAGTGGGCCGAGGCGCCGATGAGCTTGACCCCCCGGGCCAGGGCCTGGTGGTAGGGCTGGGCCCCCGCGAAGGCCGGGAGGAAGCTGTGGTGGATATTGATGACCTCCGGGAAGGCCTGCAGGAAGTCCCAGCTGAGGACCTGCATGTACTTGGCCAGCACCACCAGGTCCACGCCCTCCTGCTTCAGAAGGGCCAGCTGGCGGGCCTCCTGCTCCGCCTTGTTCGCCTTCGAGATGGGCAGCACGTGGAAGGGCAGGCCCAGGGGCTCCACGTGGCGACGGAGCAGGTCATGGTTGCTTAAGACGAAGGCGATCTCGGCGCCCAGCTCGCCGGCCTGGTGGCGCCAGAGCAGGTCTAGCAGGCAGTGTTCCTGCTTGCTGCACCAGAGGGCGATCCGCGGTACCACGTCCGAGAAGTGCAATTCCCACTGGCCGCCCATGGGCCCGGCCACCGCGGCCACGTCCCGGCGGAGCTGCTCCCGCTCCGATGGACTGTCTTCGCACTCCCACTCGATGCGGCCCAGGAAACGCCCCGCCTGGAGATCGGAATGATGGTCCGAGTCCACGATGTTGCCGCCGCGCTCATAGACGAAGCCCGACAGCCGGGCCACGATGCCCCGCTGGTCCGGGCAGGAGATGAGGAGGATGGCCGTGGGGAGTGGCATGGCTCCAGCTTAGCGGCGGCGGAGCCGTGATGGGCCGCCCCTCAGCTGATCTCGGCCAGCCGCAGCCGGGCCTGCTCCCGCCGGAGCCAGTCGAGCTGGGCCTCGCTGAGGCCCAGGGCCAGGGCCCGGTCCGCGGCCTCGCGGCAGCGGGCCAGCAGGGCGCGGTCCCGCACGAGGTCGGCCACCTGGAACTGGGGCAGCCCGGCCTGCCGTACGCCGAAGAATTCGCCGGGCCCCCGCAGCTCCAGGTCCCGCTGGGCGATGCGGAAGCCGTCCTGGGTCTCCACCAGGGTCTGGAGGCGCTCCGTCTCGGAGCCGCTGAGCATGAGGAAGTGACTGCCATGGGGGCCCCGGCCCACCCGGCCCCGGAGCTGGTGGAGCTGGCTGAGGCCGAAGCGCTCGGCGTGGTCCACCACCATCACGGTGGCATTGGGCACGTCCACGCCCACCTCGATCACCGTGGTGGCCAGGAGGATCTTCGCCTCGCCCGACACGAAGCGGCCCATCCGCGCCGCCATGTCATCGGCCTTCAGGCGGCCGTGGACCACCTCCAGGGGCTCCTCCGGGAAGATGCCCCGCAGCAGGGCCTCCATGGCCTGGATGTCCCGGAGCTGGACCTTGCCTTCGTCGGAAGGATCGATGCTCGGGCTCACCACGAAGGCCTGGCGGCCCTCGGCCAGTTCGCGGCGCACCTGCTCCCAGGCCCGCTCCGCGAATTCAGGCTTGTGAAGCCTGGTGGTGATGGGCTGACGGCCCGGGGGCAACTCGTCCAGCACGCTCTGGTCAAGGTCCCCGAAGATGGCCAGCGCCAGGGACCTGGGGATGGGGGTGGCGCTCATCACCAGCCAGTGTGGGTCGCCGCCCTTCTCCTTCAGCGCCTCCCGCTGCTTCACGCCAAAACGGTGCTGCTCGTCCACCACCACCAGCTGCAGCCGGTGGAACGCCACCGCCTCCTGGAACAGGGCGTGGGTGCCCACCACGTAGCGGGCCTCACCGCTGGCGATGCGGGCTAGGGCCGCCCGCTTCTCGGCGGCCTTCATGCCCCCCAGGAGCAGCTGCATGGAATCGGACCGTGCGCCCAGGTAGCGCCGGAAGCTCTCAGCATGCTGGCGGGCCAGCACCTCCGTGGGCACCAGCAGGGCCCCCTGGCCGCCGGTCTCGGCGACCATGGCCATGGACAGCAGGGCCACCAGGGTCTTGCCGCTGCCCACATCGCCCTGGAGCAGGCGGTTCATCACGCGACCCGAGGTGAGGTCCCCCACGATCTCCTTGAAGGAGCGGCGCTGGGCCCCAGTCAGAGGGAAGGGCAGCAGGGCCTTCAGGCGCTCCCTCAGCTGCGGGGAGGTAGGCACCACCAGCCCCTTCCGCTGCAGCCGGCCGGCCCGGCGCAGGGCCACCCCCAGGGAGAAGGCGAAGAGCTCCTCCGAGGCCAGGCGCCGGTGGGCGGGGGTGGTACCCCCTTCCAGGGCCTGGGCCTCGCTCTCGTCCGGAGGGCCGTGCAGCAGGCGCAGGGCCGTCAGGGTATCCGGCAGGTCCCTCGACAGCTCCAGGGGCAGCCAGTCGTCGGCCACCTGGGCCCGTGAGAGTGCCTCCGCCACCAGCCTCTGCCGCGCCCGCCCCGGGAGGGCTCCCAGCTTCCGGTAGAGGGGCAGGTAGCGGCGGACCCAGCCGATGTCCCCGTCGCGGTCCATCACCTCGAACTGGGGTCCCCGCATCTCCAGCCCATGGCGGCCCGGGAACAGGGTTCCGAACACCAAGAGCCGGTCCCCCACCTTCAGCGCGCGACCCAGGTAGGGCTGGTTGAACCAGAGGAGGCGGAGGGTCCCGGTGCCGTCGGTGAGCAGCGCCTCCGTGAGGGCCATGCGCTGGACCCGGGTGGTGCTCTGGCGCAGATCCTGGATCGTGCCCAGCACGGTGACGAGGCTGGAGTCCGGGACTTCGAAGCCCCGCAGTTCCAGGCTGCCCAGGGGCCGGAGGCTGCCCCGGTCCACATAGCGGTAGGGCAGGCTCCAGAGCAGGTCCCGGAGGGTGTCGATGCCCGCCTCCTCCAGGGCCGCCGCCCGCGCCACTCCCAGGCCCCGGAGGACCGTGACTTTGGACGACAGGGGGAGCGGGGCGAGGGACATGGCTGGAGTTCAGCCTAGCCGCAGCCTTCCGGCCGAGGCCATCCCAGCGCTCGGCCTAGACGTGGGCAGTTGTCTTCGCCATGGCCTTCACCAGGGCCTGTTCCAGGTCCGCCCAGAGGTCCTCGGGGCCTTCCAGCCCCACGGACAGCCGCATGAGGGACTGGGAGACGCCGCTGTGTTCGCGGGCCTCGGCGTTCACCACGCGGTGGGTCAGGGCCGCGGGGTGCTGGATGAGGGTGTCCACGCTGCCAAGCGACACAGCCGGTGTCATGAGCTTCACCTCGGCCATCACCGTGGCCGCAGCCTCGAAGCCCCCCACCAGCTCGAAGGCGATGAGGGAGCCGGGCCCCTTCATCTGGCGGCCCAGCAGGCCCTTGGGATCCTGTCCAGCCAGGCCGGGGAAGTGGACCGCGGTCACGGCAGGGTGACCGGCCAGACGCTCGGCGAGGACCTTGGCGCCCTCCTGCTGGGCCCGCACCCGCAGGGGCAGCGTGGGCAGGCCCCGGTGCAGCAGGTAGGCCGCCAGTGGATGCAGGACATTGCCCGTGATGACGCGGACTTTGCGCAGCTCGGTAGCCCAGTCGTGGTTGGTAGCCACCAGGCCCGCCAGCACGTCGCCATGGCCCCCCAGGAACTTGGTGGCGCTGTGGAGCACCAGGGTCACGCCGTGCTTGATGGGGTTCTGCAGGATGGGCGTGGCGAAGGTGTTGTCCACCAGGACGGGCACCTGGCCGGCCTGGCGGACCACGTCCTCCAGGTCCAGCAGGGCCAGGGTGGGATTGGCGGGGGTCTCCACGATCACCATGGCGGTATCGGGACGGATCGCCGCCGCGATGCCATCGGCCTCGGCCCAGGTGACCTCCAGGCCCAGCATCCCCGAGGCCAGCAGGTGGTCGGTACCTCCATAGATGGGACGCACGGCCACGATGTGGCTGCCCCGCTGCTTGGCGGCCATGAGACTGGCGGTCACCGCGGCCATGCCGGACCCGAAGGCCACGCATTCTTCAGCGCCCTCCAACTGGGCCAGCGCCTGCTCGTAGCGGGCCACCGTGGGGTTGAAGAGCCGCGAATAGACCGGGCTGCCGATGGGCAATCCCCCCATCGCCATGGCCTCGAGGCTCTGGCCGCCCTCCTCCAGGTTGTGCAGGGGATAGGTGCTGCTGAGGTCGATGGGCAGCGCATGGATGCCCTGTTCGTGCAGCACCTCGCGACCGGCATGGACAGCTTGGGTTTCCAGGGACATGGAAGCGGATGGGTGGCTCATGGCGGGACTCCTGTCTCCCCAATGTAGGTTCGATCAATTCGGCTTCATGCCGAATTGAATTCGTGAAATAATGTCTATCATGGAACTTGACCGAATCGACTTCGCCCTGATCGACCTTCTGCAGAAGGATGCTCGGTTATCCAACAAGGAACTGGCGGCGGCCGTGGGCCTGGCGCCCTCGTCCTGCCTGGCCCGGGTGCAGCGCCTCCGCAGCGAAGGGGTGCTGAAGGGTGCCCATGCCGAAGTGAACCCCGAGACCCTTGGGATCGGGCTCCAGGCCCTCATCGCCGTGCAGCTGCGCCAGCACAGCCGTGCCCAGGTGAAGGCCTTCTGGAAGCACATGATGGGGCTGCCCGAAGTGCTCACCGTCTTCCACGTGGCGGGCACCCACGATTTCCAGGTCCACGTGGCCGTGCGCGATGCCCACCACCTGCGCGACCTGGCCCTGGACGCCTTCACCACCCGCGCGGAAGTGGCCCACATCCAGACCAGCCTCATTTTCGAGGTCGCCAAGGGCAAGGTGATGCCGAACTACAAGGCCATTAGTGGTGCCCGCGCGTAATAGCTGGATCATCTGGACTGCTGGGGGCACCACGAGACGGGGGTCTGGGGGCACGGCAGTGCCCCCGGCGGGTTGACAGCCCCGGCGCGCCTGCGCGATGGGGCGCCAGAGGGGCTATGCCCCGATGACCCTAGATCCAGGGCAACGCGTGCGTTGCCCTGGGGAAGTGCACCTCGCCATCACCCCGCTGATCCAGGTATTTCAGGCGAGGTGCACTACTCGCTGACCATCCGCTCGATCCGCCGGTCCGGCACCAGCCACATGAGGGCCACCACCCAGTAAAGGGCGAACCCCATCCAGCGGTTGGCGAAGGACATGAGGATGGCCGCCGAGTAGATGGCGATGGAAACCTTCCCCTTGAAATCGCTGCCCACGGCGGTGCCCAGCAGGGAGCCCGACCTGTGGTAGTGAATGAGGCATTGGCTCAGCAGGTAGTAGGCCAGGGCCGCCATGAGCAGCACGCCGCCGTACAGCGCCACGGGGCGGGCCGCGAAGTGGTTCTCGCCCATCCAGGCCGTGGTGAAGGGCACCAGGGACAGCCAGAACAGCAGGTGCGTGTTGGCCCACAGGATGGGTCCATTCACCCGCTTCACGGCATGGAGCAGGTGGTGGTGGTTGTTCCAGTAGATGGCCAGGTAGATGAAGCTGAGCGCGTAGCTCACGAAGGTCGGCAGCAGCCCAGCTAGGGACGCGAAGGAGTCGCCCTTGGGGACCTTCAGCTCCAGCACCATGATGGTGATGAGGATGGCCAGCACGCCGTCGCTGAAGGCTTCGAGCCGGTTCTTGCCCATGGTCAGCCTCCGATCGTCAGGGATTGTTCCACGGTCCCTGGCGCACGCGTCAAACCTTGAGCGGCTTGGCCGCCATCCGCCCCAGGTCCCCGCTGCCCTGGCTGTTGGCGAGGCTCTTGGCCAGGGCCACCAGCATGGCCTCCTGAGCGAAGGGCGGCAGGCTGGGCAGCAGGTCGGCGGCGGCGGCCACGGCCAGTACCTGGTGGGCGTGATTGAAGCCGGGATCGTTGCGGGTGCTGGCTTCGGCGAGGACCTTCAGCACCTCCTCGACGCGCCCCTCCCTCACCAGGGCCAACGCATGGCCCATGGCCCCCGCGGGCTCCGCATCCAGGATGGCATTGAGGAGCGCTTCCGGATCGGCCGCGGCGCCCTCTGGGGGGCAGATGCGCTCCTCGGGCTCGTCCGTGGGAAAGAGGTTCACCAGGGCCGCCGCCTGGCACCAGGGGCGGGGGTCCGCCGGCCGGGTCCGGGCCAGGCTGGCGAGGTAGACGAAGGCCCAGGCGGTCTTGCCCTCCAGGTCCCGCCGGGCATCCAGCTGCTTTTCGGCGGCGGCGAGGACCAGGGCCGCCAGGGAGTCCCCGGCCCCCTGGCCGGTCTTGAGGCGCGCGGTGAAGGCATCCAGGAGGGCCACGAGGCCCAGGTCGCAGATGTCCCGGACCTGGGGAGCGAGCTCATCCCCGTCCAGGGAGGCGGTGTTCCAGGGCACGGACACCTCGAGATCCCCCAGGCGCCTGGCGGCCCGGCGGGCCCAGAAGGTGTCCTCCGGCGTGGCCGCCAGCCAGGCCGCGAGGCCGAACAGGCGCCGGCCGGTCGCTTTGGGCTGCTCCAGCCGTTCCTGCAGGTCCGCCAGGTCGCAGGCCAGCACCGCCTTGTGGCCCACGTTGGCCATGTCCGTCTCCGTGAGCCGCCCCAGTCGCTGGAAATCGGCTGCCACGGGAAGGTCGAAGCCCTGGGCCTCCGCATAGGCCAGGGCGGGCCGCCGGGACCGGATGAAGGCCTCCAGGTTCCGCCACAGGCCGCTGCCCTTGGCGGCCGCCGCCTGGGCCTGGGCCGGAGCGGACCGGCGCCCCTCGTGGGCGGCCATGTGGACCTGGGTGGCCAGGGCCCTGAGGAAGCTCTCCTCCCCGAGCAGGGGGCGCAGTCGCAGGACCGCCCGAAGGCCCAGGATGCCATGGGGGACATGGGGCTGGTAGGCCTCCCAGTCGATGCGTGGGACGAGGGCCTTCACGGCGTCCCGAACGGCGTCCCGAACGCCGTCCGGCTCGGCGACCCGCTCCGCGAAGGCCCCGAAGAAGGCCTCCGTGGGGGCCTCCAGCTCCTGTTGCCAGCGGCCCTCCGGCGTCATACCCCCTCCAGGGGCAGGGCCCATGCGGCGGCCACGAGCCGGGCCCAGTGGTGGTTCCAGGCCCGCTTCCACACGAGGCTGTCCTCCTTCATCTCCGCGTCCTCCAGGCGCTGGCGGAGGTCCTGCCTCAGGGTCCCGGCGGCCGGCCCCAGGGCCGCCTCGGCCAAAGCCAAGAGGGCGGCGCGGGCTTCGCGTTCCTGGTCGTGATGGGCAAGGTAGCCCGCCGCCTCGGGTGAAGGCGCCGCCGCCCGCAGGCGCTGCCACTGCTCGAAGGCCGCCTTGGCGGCGGGATCGTCCCGCAGCGGCGCCTTCACCTGGTTCCAGTCCCTGCCCACATCGAACTCCGGTCCCGCCCGCAGCAGGGTCTCCCGCAGTTTCACGGCCTTGGCCACGTCCCGGTCCAGGTGCTTGAGGGCCACGAAGGTGCGCGGCTTCTCTCGTTTTTCGCGGCGGTCGAAGAAGGCGTTGAGGGCGGATACCACCAGGTCCATGGGCACGCCCCCCGCCTCCCAGGCCAGCACCTGCCGATAGTCCTCCGTGGACAGCAGGCCCGCACGGCCCCAGGCCCGGAAGGCCCACTCGCGCTCCAGCCAGTCCTTCTCCTCCCGGGTGTAGGCCATCAGGGCGTCGCCGGGGGTTCGGGCGCCAGCCAGGTTCCATCCTTCAGGTGCAGGGCCCCGTTCTCCCAGGCCAGGACCTCCTCGGGGGCGATGCCGGCCCGCCCATAGCCATGCAGGCGGAAGGAACCGGAGCCCAGCAGGTGGCCCTCGCGGTCCCACACACTTAGGTGCCAGAGGGTGCCCCTGTGGTCGCCCACCTGGAGAAAGATTCCCCGCCTGCCTTCCCCGCCCCAGACGGCCTCGGGCGGCACCTGGGCCGGCCGGGCAGGCATCCGCCCACACCCGCCGAGGAAACTCGCCAGGACCGTTGTCATCACCACCATCTTCGAAGGTCGCACCATGCCGACATTCTACCCGTTAGACTGGACCACCGAGGGGGGCATGGTCCTGATCCGCGAACAGATCCGCTACAAGAGCCGCAAGGAGATCGACAAGCTGCGGGAGGCCTGCCGGGTGGCGGCCAATGCCCTCCGGATCGCCGCCCGGGCCGCCCGGCCCGGGGTAACCCTGCTGGACCTGGACCGGATCGCCGAGACCTACATCCGCCAGCAAGGCGCCACCCCCAGCTTCAAGGGCTACCACGGCTTCCCCGGGACCCTCTGCACCTCCGTGAACGACCGGGTGGTGCACGGCATCCCGTCCAAGTACGTGCTCCAGGAGGGCGACATCATCGCCATCGACTGCGGCGCCAAGCTGGACGGATTCCACGGCGACACCTGCCTCACAGTGGGGGTGGGCCGGATCAGCGACGAGGCCCGCATGCTCATCCAGACCGCCCAGCTGGCCATGTTCGTGGGCATCGAGCACTGCCGGCCCGGCCTCCGCCTTGGCGACATGTCCACGGCGGTCCAGACCTTCGCCGAGGAGCGCGGCTACTCGGTGGTGCGGGAGTACATCGGCCACGGCCTGGGGCGGGACCTGCATGAGGATCCCCAGGTGGTGTTCGCCGAGCAGAAGCCGGGTACGGGGTTCCGCATGGAGCCGGGCATGACCATCACCATCGAGCCCATCCTGAACACAGGCAGCCACAAGTGCCTGGTGGAGTCCGACGGCTGGACCGTGCGCACCAAGGACGGCGGCCTCTCGGCCCAGTTCGAGCACGACATCGCCATCACGCGCAATGGACCGGAGATCCTGAGCGTCCCTGATTCGGAGTACGAACTGGAAGACGGTTTGTAAGGTCCCGGGCTTCAGATCCCGCACACTGGGCTGGAAAAGGTAATAACAGTTCTCAGCGCCGTCATCCCATGCTAAGATCGGCCATGGAACGTCGTCCGCGCATGCACCTGGGCGTCCCGGCTAGAAGCTACGCCGGTTGGACATATCCGGGTGCTCCCCGCATCGAACCTACGAACTAAACTCCGGAGCCACCGATGGAGAGGCATCGCCCCATCCAGACCCAAGGTCTATACGAACCCTCCCAGGAACACGACTCCTGCGGCTTCGGCTTCGTGGCGGACACGAAGGGCCGCCCCTCCCATGACATCGTCCGCAAGGCGCTCCAAGTGCTCTGCAACCTCGAGCACCGCGGGGCCTCCGGGAGCGAGAAGTCCACCGGGGACGGCGCAGGCATCCTCACCCAGATCCCCCACGCCTTCCTCGCGGCGCGGTGCCGCCCCACAGGAGTCGAGCTTCCTCCTCCGGGAGGCTATGGCGTCGGCATGTTGTTTCTCCCCCCCGACGACCGCAACCGCCACGCCTGTGAGCGGATCCTCGAGGAGGCCGTGGAGGAGGAGGGGCAGCGGGTGCTCGGGTGGCGGGACGTCCCCACGGACAACGCCTCCCTGGGCATCACTGCCCGGACCAGCCAGCCGGTGATCCGCCAGGTCTTCATCGCCCGTGGGGCCCAGATGGCCACCGAGGATGATTTCGAGCGGAAGCTCTACGTGATCCGGCGCCTGGCTGAAAAGCGGGTGTCCCGCTCGGTACTCCCGGGGCGTGGCCATTTCTACGTCTCCAGCCTTTCCTGCCGGACCATCGTCTACAAGGGGATGCTGAATTCCGAACAGCTCGGCTCCTTCCTACCCCGATCTCGGGTCGGACGCGTTCGTGGCCGGTCTGGCGATGGTCCACTCGCGGTTCTCCACCAACACCTTCCCGAGCTGGTCCAGGGCCCATCCCTACCACTACATCTCCCACAACGGTGAGATCAACACGCTGCGCGGCAACGTGAACTGGATGGAGGGCCGGCAGCGGCTCTTCGCCTCCAGCCTGTTCGGAGACGACCTGCAGAAGGTGCTGCCGGTCATCGATCTGGACGGCTCGGACTCCTCCATGTTCGACAACGTCCTCGAGCTGCTCTACATGGCGGGCAGGTCCCTGCCCCATGCCCTGATGATGATGGTGCCCGAGCCCTGGAGCCGGCACGAATCCATGAGTCCGCTCCGGAAGGCCTTCTACGAATACCACTCCTGCCTCATGGAGCCCTGGGACGGCCCCGCCTCCATCGCCTTCACGGACGGCACGAGGATCGGCGCCATCCTGGACCGCAACGGCCTGCGTCCCGCCCGCTGGATCCACACCAAGGACGGCCTCGTGGTCATGGCCAGCGAGGTGGGCGTACTGGATATCCCAGCCGAGAAGATCCTGCAGAAGGGCCGCCTCCAGCCCGGACGGATGTTCCTGGTGGATACCAAAGAGGGGCGCATCGTTCCGGACGGCGAGATCAAGGATCAGCTGGCCAAGGCCGAGCCCTACGCCCAGTGGCTGAAGGAGAACCTGGTCCGCATCAACGACCTGCCCGAGCCGCCCCACGTCAACGCTCCGGACCACGAAACGGTGCTGCGCCGGCAGGAGACCTTCGGCTACACCCTCGAAGACGTGAACATGATCGTGAACCCCATGGCCACGGATGGCGCCGAGCCCATCGGCAGCATGGGCACCGACATCCCCCTGGCCGTGCTCTCCGAAAAACCCCAGCTGCTCTACGACTACTTCCGCCAGCTGTTCGCGCAGGTGACCAACCCCCCGGTGGACGCCGACCGCGAGAGCATCGTGCTCGCCGTGGACACGGCCATCGGACCAGAGGGCAACCTGCTGGAACCCGTGGCGGCATCGGCCCTCCACTTCACGCTGCCCACGCCAGTCCTGCTGAACCGGGAGTTGGAGAAGATCCGTTCCCTGGACGGCCGCCCCGGCTCCAGGGGCTTCCACTCCATCACTCTGCCCATGCTCTTCAAGGCGGATGCGGGCGGGAAGGGCCTCCGCAAGGCCATCGAGGACCTCCGCCGGCACTGCAGCGAGGCCATCGCCGAAGGCCACAACATCCTCATCCTCTCGGACCGGGGCCATGACGCCACCGACGCGCCCATCCCCGCCCTGCTGGGCATCGCCGCGGTCCAGCACCACCTGCTGCGGGCCGGCGATCGCGAGAAGGTCTGCCTGGTGCTGGAGACCGGCGAGCCGCGGGAGGTCCACCACTTCTGCACCCTCATCGGCTACGGCGCCAGCGCCGTCAACCCCTACCTGGCCTTTGAGACCATTCACGACCAGCTGCGCCAGGGGATGATCACCGGCGACGCCGACAAGGCCGAGATGCGCTATGTCAAGGCCGTCAACAAGGGCATCGTGAAGGTGATGTCCAAGATGGGCATCTCCGCCGTGCAGAGCTACCACGGCGCCCAGATCTTCGAGGCCCTGGGCCTCAGCCAGGACTTCGTCGACGAGTATTTCGCCGGCACGCCGACCCGCATGGGCGGCGTGGGCATCGACGTGATCGCCAAGGAAGTGGGCATGCGCCATGACCAGGCCTACCCCGAGCGCCCGGCCGATGCCCCCAGCCTCAGTTCCGGCGGCCGCTACAAGTACCGGCGGGACGGCGAAGCACACCTCAATTCCCCCGAGGCCATCCACCTGCTCCAGTCCGCCTGCCGGACCGGGGACTACAAGCTGTTCAAGCGCTACACGGAACTCATCGACCACCCGGGCAAGCAGCCCATCACTCTCCGGGGGCTGCTGGACTTCCGGTCCCAGGCCCGCCCCGTACCCATCGACGAGGTGGAACCCATCGAGGCCATCCTGGCGCGCTTCAAGACCGGGGCCATGTCCTACGGCTCTATCAGCCAGGAGGCCCACGAGGCCCTGGCCATCGCCATGAACCGCATCGGGGCCAAGAGCAACACCGGCGAGGGCGGCGAGGATCCGGCCCGCTACGAACCCTTGGCCAACGGTGATTCCAAGAACAGCGCCATCAAGCAGGTGGCCTCCGGGCGCTTCGGCGTCACCAGCCAGTACCTGGTCGAGGCCAAGGAGATCCAGATCAAGATGGCCCAGGGCGCCAAGCCCGGCGAGGGCGGCCAGCTGCCGGGCCCCAAGGTCTATCCCTGGATCGCCAAGGTGCGCCACGCCACCCCGGGTGTGGGCCTGATCTCCCCGCCGCCCCATCATGACATCTACTCCATCGAGGACCTGGCCCAGCTCATCCACGACCTGAAGAACGCCAATCCGGGCGCCCGGGTCAGCGTGAAGCTCGTCTCGGAAAGCGGCGTGGGGACCATCGCCGCCGGGGTCGCCAAGGCCCATGCGGACGTCATCCTCATCAGCGGCTTCGATGGGGGCACCGGGGCCGCCCCCCTCACCAGCATCCGCCACACCGGCGCCCCCTGGGAGCTCGGCCTGGCCGAAGCGCAACAGGTGCTGGTGATGAACAACCTGCGCAGCCGCGTCGTCCTCGAGACGGACGGCCAGCTGAAGTCCGGCCGCGACGTGGTCGTGGCCGCCCTGCTGGGCGCCGAGGAATTCGGCTTCGCCACGGCCCCACTCCTGGCCCTGGGCTGCGTGATGATGCGGGCCTGCCACAAGAACACCTGCCCCGTGGGCGTGGCCACCCAGGACCCGGAACTGCGCAAGCGCTTCAACGGGGACCCCCAGCACGTGGTGAACTTCATGCGCTTCATCGCCATGGAGGTCCGGGAACTGATGGCCCAAATGGGCTACCGCCAGTTCTACAAGATGGTGGGCCGCAGCGAGCACCTGGAAATGCGTCGCGGCATCGACCACTGGAAGGCCAGGACACTCGATTTCTCGCGCCTGCTCTGGAAGCCCACCGTGTCCAAGGACGTCAAGCGGACCTTCCGCATGAGCCAGGAGCACGGCCTCGAGAAGGCCCTCGACGCCACGACCCTCATTCCCCTCTGCCGGCCCGCCATCGAGGCCCGGACCCCGGTGTCGGCCACCCTGCCCATTTCAAACGTCAACCGGACCGTGGGCACCATGCTGGGCAGCGAGATCACCCGCCGCTGGGGCGCCGAGGGCCTGCCCGAGGACACCATCCGGCTGCGCTTCCAGGGCTCGGCGGGCCAGAGCTTCGGCGCCTTCATCCCCAGGGGGCTCACCCTGTCCCTGGAGGGTGATGCCAATGACTACCTGGGCAAGGGCCTCTCCGGCGGGCGCATCGTCGTCTTCCCCCCCAGCACGGCCACCTTCGTGCCCGAGGAGAACGTCATCATCGGCAACGTGGCCTGCTACGGTGCCACCGCCGGAGAGACCTTCATCCGCGGGCTGGCCGGCGAACGGTTCTGCGTGCGCAACTCCGGCGCGACCGCCGTGGTGGAAGGCATCGGAGACCACGGCTGCGAGTACATGACCGGCGGGGAGGTGGTGATCCTCGGCAGGGCCGGCCGCAACTTCGGGGCCGGCATGTCCGGCGGCATCGCCTGGGTGCTGGACGAGACCGGCGACTTCCCGGCCAGGTCCAACCTGGATCTCGTGGGCATGGGGCCGGTCGAAGACGCCCTGGAGGCGGAGCACCTGAAGGACCTCATCACCCGCCACGTGACCGCCACCCAAAGCCGGCGGGCCGCCGCGATCCTCCGGGACTGGGAGACCTGGCTGCCCCGCTTCGTGCGGGTCATGCCCTACGACTATGAGCGGGTGCTCGAGAGCCAGGCCCGGATGCGGGAGAAGGGGCTGCCCGAGGACGAGGCCGTGCTCGCGGCCTTTGAAGAGAACGCGCGGAGCCTCGCCCGCGCCGATGGGAACTAGGGGCTGACATGGGGAAGACCACTGGCTTCATCGAGTATCAGCGTGAACTGCCCGAGGACCGGGCGCCCCTGGAACGGGTGCTGGACTGGAACGAGTCCCACCCCCGGGTTCCCGACGAACTGCTCCAGCGCCAGGGGGCGCGCTGCATGGACTGCGGCACGCCCTACTGCCACACGGGCAAGCTCATGGGCGGCATGGCCTCGGGCTGTCCGCTCAACAACCTCATCCCCGACTGGAACGACCTGGTCTACCGGGGCCAGTGGCAGCGGGCCCTCCGCCGCCTGCTCCGCACCAACAACTTCCCGGAGTTCACGGGGCGGGTCTGCCCCGCCCCCTGCGAAGGATCCTGCACCGTGGGCCTCGGTGGCGATCCCGTCACCATCAAGGCCATCGAGGTCTCCATCATCGACAAGGCCTTCGAGGAAGGCTGGATCGGGCCCGAGATTCCCCAGGTGCTCACCGGGAAGACCGTGGCCATCGTGGGCTCCGGCCCCGCGGGCCTGGCCTGCGCCGCCCAGCTCAACCGGGCCGGGCACACGGTGACGGTCTTCGAGCGGGCCGACCGGGTGGGCGGGCTGCTGATGTACGGCATCCCCAACATGAAGCTCGACAAGCGCCTGGTGGAGCGCCGGGTGGGGCTCATGGCCCGGAACGGGGTCCGCTTCGTCACCGGCGTGGAGATCGGCCGGGACATCTCCTCCGAGAGCCTCCTGAGGGACTACCACGCCACCGTGCTGTGCTGCGGCTCCACCCTCCCCCGGGACCTGGACGTGGAGGGCCGCCAGCTCCAGGGCGTGCACCAGGCCATGGACTTCCTCACCCTGAACACCAAGAGCCTCCTGGACAGCAGCCACGCTGACGGGGCCTACATCTCCGCCAAGGGGAAGCACGTGGTGGTCATCGGCGGCGGCGACACCGGGACCGACTGCGTGGGCACGGCCCTGAGGCACGGGGCGCGGTCCGTCACCCAGCTGGAGATCCTGCCCCAGCCGCCGGAGCGGCGGGCGCCGGACAACCCCTGGCCCCAGTGGCCCAAGGTGAGCTCCATGGACTACGGCCAGCAGGAGGCCGCCGCCCTCCAGGGCGCCGATCCCCGCGTCTACGCCACCCAGACCCTGCGCTTCGCGGGCGAGGGGGGCACCGTCCGGGAAGTCCACACTGCGGGCCTGAAGTGGTCCCGCAGCCCCGAGGGCCGCATGCAGAACGAGGTGGTCCCGGACAGCGAGCGCGTGATCCCCGCGGACCTGGTGCTGCTGGCCCTGGGCTTCCTCGGCCCCGAGCGGAAGGGCCCCATCACCGAGCTGGGCCTCAAGCTGGACGGCCGCGGGAACGTGGTGGCGGACGGCCAGCGCATGACCAGCCTCCCGGGCGTGTTCGCGGCCGGCGACATGGTCCGGGGCCAGTCCCTGGTGGTCTGGGCCATCCACGAGGGGCGCAACACCGCCCGCAGCGTGGATCGCTACCTCAGCTACGGGAAGACCTACCTGCTCTGATGCTGTCCCGGTGGGAGGCTCCGTCTCTGCGCTCCGCGCAGCGGGAGCGGGAGCCTCGCGTCTGGGCAAAACCCCGTCTCGGCGTCTAAGCTGGGCCCGGAGGTCCGATGCCCACGGAGCTATGCCCCGCCAAACTGAACCGATTTCTCGCCGTGCTCGGACGGCGAGCCGATGGCTTCCATGACCTGGAGCTGGTCACCACCGTGCTGGAGCAGGTCCCCGACCTGATGGACCGGCTCGATGGGGTGCCGGCGGCTGAACTCACCCTCACCATCTCCGGGCCCATGGGCGAGGGCCTGGGGACCGACGAGAGCAACCTGGTGCTCCGGGCCTGGCGCCTGCTGGAGACTGCGGCCGGGTGTCCCCTGCCCGCCACCCTCCGCCTGGAGAAGCGCATCCCCCATGGTGCCGGACTGGGCGGCGGAAGCAGTGACGCGGCGGCGGCGCTGAGGCTGGGCAATGCTCTCTTCAGGCTGGGCCTCGCGGAGAGTGCCCTCCTCGGCCTGGCCGCCCGCCTGGGGAGCGATGTGCCCCTGTTCCTCCTGGGCGGCACCGTGCTGGGCCTCGGCCGCGGCGAACGGGTCTTCCCCCTCCGCCCGGTCCCCCTCGAGCCCATGCTCCTCGTTCATGCCGGGCTGCATGTGAGCACGCCCAGCGTGTACCGGGCGCTGCAGAACGTGGGATACCCCTTTCCCGAGCCCCTGCCCTCCCAGGTGGACGGGGAGGTGCCCCCCTGGCGCAACGACCTGACCGGAGCGGCCCTGTGGGTCTGCCCGCCCCTGGCGGAGGTGCGGGACGCCCTCCGGGACTCCGGCGGGGAGCCGCTGCTCTGTGGCTCGGGCAGCTGCTGGGCGGCGCGGTACAATTCCACCTCAGACCGGGCTGCCGCGATGGAACGGATCTCGGCAGAACACGGCCAATGGCGGATCTGGCCCATCTAGATTCCGCCAAAGTTCTGGGAAGCCCGCCTACACTTTCAACCTTCTTCTTCGCGGCTTTTGCGCCCTTTGTGGCTCGTACATTCCTATCCTTAATCCGCAAGATCCGATGGAAAAGCGGCATTGGCCACAAAGAGCAGAAAGGACACAAGAACGCGGCGGGCCGGGGCCTGGCTGCGCCTCCTCCGGCTCCAGTTCTACCCCATGGCCTGGGTGGCCTACACGATCGGCGCCTTTGGGGCTCGGCACCACGTCGGGGCCTTTTCTTCGCGCATCTACTGGCTTGGCTACCTCTGCCTGTTCCTGACGGAGGCGCTGACCGTCCTCAGCAACGAGTGGTTCGACCAGGACACGGACCGGCTGAACCGGAACGCCGGCCCCTTCAACGGCGGGTCACGGGTACTGGTGGAAGGGGACTTGGATTTGGGATCCGTCCACCGGGCCATGCTGGGGCTGGCCCTGCTCTTGGGTCTGGGCTTGGCCGCTCTAGCAGCAGTTCTTCCCCCTTCGGCCAGACCGGGCCTGGTGTGCATGGTCGCCCTCAGCTGGATCGCCCTGAGCTACACGGTGCCTCCGCTGAAGTTCATCTACCGCGGTCTGGGGGAACTCGACGTGGCCTTCACTCACAGCGTCGGGGTCATCCTCTGCGGCTACCTGCTCCAATCGGGGGGGTGGCGGGATGCCTTCCCCTGGCTCATCGGGCTGCCCCTCTTCTTCGCCACCCTGGCAGCCATCACCCTGTCGGCCCTCCCGGACCAGGTCGCCGACGCCGCCGTGGCCAAGCGGACCCTGGCCGTGCTCCTGGGCCGGAGGGGCGCCGCCGCCTGGGCCGCCCTCGGCTCCACGGCCACCGCCACCTTGTGCGGACTGATCTGGCTCTGGCGCGGCATGTACGGAGGCCACAGCGCCCTCGCCACTTGGCTGTCCGTGGCCCACGGCCTCGTCCTCGCAGGGGCGATTCTCCGGTATCTGCATCTGGGAGCGCCCTGCAGGCGCATCAACGGGATCATGGTCCTGGCCCTCACCCACCTGCTGTAGTTCGGGCTCATTCCCCTGGCCCACCTCTGGTGAAGCCGCTGTCCCCACATTGATCAAAGCCGGGCATGATGGTCCATCCAGAGGTATCCATGTCCACGCCCTCCCTGCGCATCCGCGGTCTCCGCAAGGCCTTTCCCAGGGTCCTGGCCGTAGACGGTGTGGACCTGGAAGTGGCCCGGGGCGAGGTCTTCGGCCTGCTGGGTCCCAATGGGGCGGGCAAGACCACCACCCTGGAAATCATCGAGGGCCTCACCGCGGCCGATTCCGGCACGATCGAGATCCTCGGCCTCACCTGGGAGATCCATGGGCAGGAGATCCGGTCCCGCATCGGCGTGCAGCTGCAGAGCACCAGCCTCTTCAACAAGATCACCCCCCGGGAGGCCCTGGACCTCTACGGCAGCTACTACCCGAAGCGCCGCAGCACCGCCGAGCTGCTGGCCCTGGTCCAGCTGGAGGAGAAGGCCGATGCCTACCACATCACCCTGAGCGGCGGGCAGCAGCAGCGGCTGGCCCTGGCCCTGGCCCTGGTGAATGACCCTGAACTGGTCTTCCTCGATGAGCCCACCACCGGGCTCGACCCCCAGGCCCGGCGCAGCCTCTGGGACGTGGTGCGGCGCATGAAGGGCGAAGGGCGCACTGTGGTGCTGACCACGCACTACATGGACGAGGCCGAGGCCCTCTGCGATCGGCTGGCCATCATGGACCGCGGACAGGTCATCGCCACCGGCACACCGGCCTCTCTCATCTCGGATTTGGCCATGCCCAGCGTGGTGGAGCTCACCTTCGAGGGTATGGCGCCAGATTCCTCGGCCTTTGCCGCACGGCTGGGCCAGGCCGTGGAGCCCCGCGCGGACCTCTGGGAGATCCGCACGCCCGATCCCAAGGCCCTGCTGCCCAGGCTGCTGGAAGCCGCCGAGGTCGGTGACGTCCCCTTCCAGCAGGTCCACATCCGCCGCGCCACGCTGGAGGATGTGTTCCTGCAGCGCACCGGCCGAAGCCTGAGGGAGTGACCATGATGCTCTGGCGGCAGTTCGTGATGGAATGGCGGCTCTACAGCCGTGACCGGGTGGCCATGTTCTGGACCATGGCCTTCCCGGTGCTCCTGCTGCTGGGCTTCGGGACCATGTTCCGGGACGGCGGGGGTCCCAGGCTTTCACTGGTGCGGGTGCTGCCCCAGTCTCCTTCTCCGAGCGACGCGGCGCTGGGAAAGGCCCTGGTGGACCTGCAACTGAACGTCCAGACCCTTTCGAAAGCCGAGGCCGAGTCGCGCTGGAGCCGGGGCGAGACGGCGGCCCAGCTGGAACCCGCCGGCGCGGGGTACCGCCTGCGCCTGAACAGCTACCTCATGGCCCAGGCCGGCGCCACGGCGGGACTGGTCAACCAGGCCTACCTCATGGCCCAGGCCCGGCTGAGCGGCGCCCCGGAACCCCAGCGGATCCCCATCCAGATGGAGAGCCCCGGGCACAAGCGGTCAGCCAGCTACGTGACCTTCCTGCTGCCGGGATTGCTGGGCCTGAACCTGGTCAGCATGGGCCTCTTCAGCGTGGGCATGGTCAACGTGTCCTACCGGGAGAAGGGGAAGTTCCGCCGCCTGGCCGTGACCCCACTGCCCAAGTGGATCTTCCTGCTGGGCCAGGTGCTGCACCGGCTCACCGTGACCGTGGTCCAGGCCGGCATCCTGCTCCTCGTGGGCCGCCTGGCTTTCGGCATCCAGAACCAGGGTTCCTTCCTGGACCTGCTGCTCATCATGACCCTGGGCACGGGCTGCTTCATGGCCTTCGGCTTCGCCCTGAGCGGCTTCGCGGAGACCTCCGAAGGCTACGCCGCCCTGTCGAACCTGGTGTTCTTCCCCCTCATGATGCTGAGCGGCGTCTACTTCACCCTGGACGCGGCCCCCGCCTGGCTCCAGCACACGGTGGCACTGCTGCCCCTGGCGCCCTTCATCCGGGCCCTGAGGGCCGTGTTCAACGACGGGGCCAGCCTGGCGGGCCACGTGCTGGGTCTGGCCATCGTCGGGGCCTGGGCCCTGGCGGCCTTCCTTCTCGCGGTCCGCCGATTCCGGTGGGCCTGAACGTCGATTGGACTATGCACCTTCCGTCTCCTGGTCGATGCTGAGGGCATGATGGACCATCCACCCGAAAAGGAGTTGCGGAGAACCCTCGACGCCTTCCAGCTGCGGGCGGAGGCGTTGCAGGTGCGCCTTGATGGCATTCAGGGGATTCTCGATGCCATTGCCGAGGCCATCTACATCCAGGATGCCGATGGACGCTTCCTGGACGTCAACGAGGGCGCCGTGCGGATGTACGGCTACCCCAGGGACTTCTTCCTCGGCAAGACTTCGGAGGTCCTGTCGGCCCCGGGGCGCAACGACCTGGAGGCCGTGGCCCGGGCCTTCACCCGGGTCCTCCAGGGGGAACCCCAGCAGTTCGAGTTCTGGGGCCGCAAGGCCGATGGTTCCGTCTTCCCCAAGGAGGTGCGCCTCTACCCTGGATCCTACCTGGGAGAAAAGGCCGTCATCGCCATATCCCAAGACATCTCCGGACGGAAGCGGGCCGAACAGATCCGGGACGCCGCCTACCGGATCTCCGAGGCCAGCCTGGGGGCGAAGGACCTGCAGGCCCTCTACCGGTCCGTCCACGAGACCCTGCGCACCCTGCTGCCGGCCGAGAATTGCTACATCGCCCTGCATGACGGGAAAACGGACTTGGTCAGCTGGCCCTACTGGGTGGACCAGGTGAACGAGGCCCCGCCCCCCCGCCCCTTCGGGCGGGGACTGGCCGAGTTCGTCATCCGCTCGGGCCGGCCCCAGTTGCTCGACGGAAGTCGCCTGGCGGCCATGGCGGATGCCGGTGAGGCCCGGGGCTCGGGCATCGGGCCCGTGGCCTGGATGGGCGTCCCCCTGAAGAATGACCGGCGGGTGTTTGGCGCCCTGGTCATCCGCAGCTATGAAGGCGGGTACCGCTACCTGGCTGAGGACCTCGAGATCCTCTCCTTCATCTCGGCCCAGATCGCCATGGCCATCGACCGGAAGGCGGCGGAAGCCGCCCTCCGCTTCAGCGAGGACAAGTTCTCCCGGGCTTTCCATGGCAGCCCCGACGCCATCAACCTGACTCGTCTGGACGATGGCACCTACCTGGAGGTCAGCGAGGGATTCGAGCGGCTCACGGGTTGGGCGAGGGCCGAGTCCATCGGCAGGACCGCCCTCGACCTTGGCGATCTGGGTCGATCCGGCTGATCGCCAGAAAGTCGTCGACTTGATCCGGGACCATGGCGAATACACAGGCCTGGAGATCCCCTTCCGCAGGAAGGACGGCTCCACGCTGACGGGCCTGATGTCGGGGAAGAACCTGGAAGTGGGCGGCATCCCCTGCCTGCTCTCCATCACCCGCGACATCACCGACCGCAAGCGGATGGAGGAAGACCTCCGGGCGGAACGCGGGCTCTTTGTGGGGGGGCCCGTGATGGTGCTGCGCTGGCGGGCCGCTCCCCCCAACTGGCGGGTGGACTATGTCAGTTCGAACGTCAGCTCGATCCTGGGCTATGCCCAGGAGGACCTGACCTCCGGACGGATCCTGTTCGATTCGCTGGTCCACCCCGAGGACCGGGATCGTGTCCACCGGGAAGCCCATGAGCTGAAGCGCAAGGGCATCCCGCACTATGAGCAGGAATACCGGATGAAGATGGCCTCGGGGGAGTACCGCTGGTTCCACGACTTCACGGCCCCCGCCACCGCCGACGCAAATCCCCCCTACTACCTGGGCTACATGCTGGACATCACGGATCGCAGGCGGGCCGAGGACGCCCTCCGCCAGGCCCAGAAGCTGGAGAGCCTGGGCATCCTCGCCGGCGGCATCGCCCACGACTTCAACAACCTGCTCACGGTGATGCTGGCCAACCTCAACCTGGCCCAGATGCACGTCCCGGAGGAGGCCAAGGCCCAAGCCTACCTGGCCACCATGGAGACCACGGTGCTGAAGGCCACGGAGCTCACCAAGCAGATGCTGGCCTACTCGGGGCGGGGCCATTTCCAGGTGGTTCCCCAGGACCTCAATGAAGTGGTGCGTGAGGTCACGCACCTGCTCGCGGTGTCCATCTCGAAGAAGATCCGGCTCGAGTTCGACCTGGAACCGGGCCTTCCAGCCCTCCTGGCGGATGCCGCCCAGATCCAGCAGGTGGTCATGAACCTGGTCACCAACGCCTCGGACGCCATCGGAGAGCGGGAAGGCGTCATCCGCCTCGCCACTACCACGGGGTACCTCGGTGAGTCTGAACTCCAGTCCGACTACCGGGGGGACACGCTGAAGCCCGGCCCCTTCAACTTCTTGGATGTGGCCGACACCGGCGCGGGCATGGCCCCGGAGGTGCTGGCCCGGATCTTCGACCCCTTCTTCACCACCAAGGGGGCCGGACGCGGCCTGGGCCTCTCGGCCATGCTCGGCATCCTCCGGGGCCATGGGGCCGGACTGCGGATCACCAGCACTGTGGGAAGGGGCAGCACCTTCCGAATCTGCTTCCCGGCCTCCAGCCAGGAGGCCCCCGTGACCGCGCAGGAGATCGAGAAGGCGACCTCGGGCCCGCTTCGGGGCCGGGTCCTGCTGGTGGATGACGAGGACCTCATCCTGCAGGTCATCGGAGCCGCCCTCCAGACCCTCGGCTTGGAGGTCCTGACGGCAAGGGATGGGCGGGAGGCCCTGGAGCGGTTCAGGGAGGCTCAGCCGCGGCCCGACCTGGTCCTGATGGACCTCACCATGCCCCGCATGGATGGGAGGGAGGCCTTCCAGGCCATGCACGACCTCGATCCCTCCGTCCCCATCGTGCTGAGCAGTGGATTCTCGGAGCAGGACTCCGTCCAGACCCCGTCTGGACCGAACCCGACCGGGTTCATCCAGAAGCCCTACCAGATCAAGGAGCTTCGTCAATTGCTCCAGCGGGTGCTGGGCGGCTAGCGACGTCAACGGGCTACACTGGGGGGCTGGAGAGCCCCATGCAGTCTTCCAAGCGAGCCCGGATGGCCATCTTCTTCACGGTCTTCGTCGACCTTCTGGGCTTCGGCATCGTCATTCCGATCCTCCCTCTCTATGCGGAGGCCATCGCCAACCATCCGAGCGCATGGATGGCGGGCGTGAACCACTTCCTGGGGCTCGGTGGAACCGGCACCCAGCCCGGCGCCTTCTGGGCCGGCGTGGTCTTCCTCAGCTTCAGCCTCATGCAGTTCATCGCCTCGCCCATCCTGGGACGGGTTTCGGATCTCATCGGCCGGAAGCCCGTGCTCTGGATCAGCCTCATCGGCTCGGCCATCGGCTACCTCATGCTCGCGCTCACCAGCCGCTTCGAGTGGATGCTTGCAGCCCGCCTCCTGGATGGCCTCACCGGCGGCAACATCTCCGTGGCCCAGGCGGCCATGGCCGACAGTTCCACGCCGGAGGACGCTCCAAGGTCATGGGCATGATCGGAGCCGCCTTCGGCCTGGGCTTCGTGCTGGGCCCGGCCATGGCCGGCGTCCTGAGCGGCAGCGCCTTCGGCCATCAGCTGCTGGCGAGCCGGGGCTGGCACCTGCCCTTCTTCGTGGCGGCGGGCCTGTCCCTCCTGGCCTCGATGATGGTCCTTTTCTGGCTGCAGGAGACGCTCACGGATGAGGTGCGGGCCCGGGCCCGGTCCCACGAGAGCCGGGGCCACGCGGTGGTCAGGGCCCTGAAGCGAGCCGGCATGCCCCAGATCCTCGGGGTGTCCCTTCTCTCCATGGCCGGCTTCGCCATGATGGAGGGGACCTTCGCCCTCCTGGTCCAGGAGCGCTTCGGGTTCCACCAGCGTGAAGTGGGCTTCCTCTTCGCGGGCATCGGCGTGCTGCTGGTGATCTACCAGGGGGGCCTGGTGCGCCTGGTCGCCAAGCGCATCCCCGAGCGCGCGGCGCTCATCATCGGCCTCGTGGTCATGGCCCTGGCCCTGCCGCTCATGCCGAAGGCGCCCTGGATGTGGCCCTTCCTCCTCCTCCTGATTCCGCTCTCCTGGGGCAGTGGCATGGGCAACACCGCAGGCACGGCCCTCGCCAGCCGGCTGACTCCCCCTGAGGACCAGGGCGGCCTCTTCGGCGTGATCAACGCCATGACCGGGGTGGGGCGCATCATCGGCCCGGCCTTGGGCACCTTCGTCCTGGCCCGCTGGGGTGGCCAGGCCACCTACACCCTCGCCGGCCTGACCCTGGGCCTGGCCCTGGTGCTCGCGATGACCATCTCCCCGAAAGCGGCGCGATGATCTGTCTGGATGGACGTTCCCTGACCTCGTCTCTGCTGGCGCGCATCGCCCTGGGGGAAGGGGTCTCGCTGGACGAGGGCGCCATGGCCCGGGTGGCCGAGAACCGGACCGTGGTGGATCGGATCGTGGCCGAAGGCCGCACGGTCTACGGCATCAATACGGGATTCGGCCAGTTCGCCACCGTCGTCATCCCCCCGGACCAGCTCCAGCTGCTCCAGCTCAACCTCATCCGCAGCCACGCCGCGGGCGTGGGCGAGCCCCTGCCGAGGGACCAGACCCGGGCCCTCATGGCGGCCCGCATCAACTGCCTCCTGAAGGCCCACAGCGGCATACGGCCCGACCCCATCCGCCTGCTGGCGGCCTGCCTGAACGTGGACGTGGTGCCCGTGGTGCCCTGCCAGGGCAGCGTGGGCGCCAGCGGAGATCTGGCGCCCCTGGCCCACATGGCCCTGCTGCTCGTGGGGGAAGGCCTGGCCTGGTCGGGTTCGGGCCAGCCGGTCCCGGGCGGGCTGGCCCTGGCCGAAGCGGGACTATCCCCGGTGACCCTCCAGGCCAAGGAGGGGCTGGCCCTCATCAACGGCACCCAGCTCATCACGGCCCTCGGTAACCTGGCCCTGGTGAGGTTCAGGCGGCTGGCCAGCCTGGCGGACGAGATCGCGGGCCTGAGCCTGGAGGCCCTGCGCGGCACCCGCTCGGCCTTCGACCCGCGGATCCATGCGGCCAGGCCCCATCCCGGACAGACCCTGGTCGCCGAACACATGCGGCGGCTCCTGGGCCCCTCCAGCGCCGTCTCCGACAGCCACCGCGACTGCCACCGGGTGCAGGACGCCTACAGCCTGCGCTGCATCCCCCAGGTGCACGGAGTGACGCGGGATGCCCTCGAATTCGCCGGGGCCATCCTGGAGCGGGAACTCAACAGCGCCACCGACAACCCGATGATCTTCACGGAGACCCAGGAATCCAGGTCCGGGGGCAATTTCCACGGCCAGTACCCCGCCTTCGCCTGCGACGTGCTCGCCATCGCCGCGGCGGACCTCGCCAGCATCTCCGAGCGGCGGCAGGAGCGCCTGGTGAACCCGGCCTACTCGGACCTCCCGGCCTTCCTCACCCGGAACGGCGGCCTCGAATCGGGCTTCATGATGGCCCACGTCACTTCGGCGGCCCTGGTCAGCGAGATGAAGGGACTGGCCCACCCGGCCTGCGTGGACAGCATTCCCACCAGCGCGGGCAAGGAGGACCACGTGAGCATGGGCCCCATCGCGGCCCGCAAGCTGCTTCGCGCCGTGGATGCCCTGGAACAGGTGCTGGCCATCGAGGCACGCATGGCCCTGGAGGGCCTGCGCATCCTCGGGCTGGCCCCCGGCACCGGGCTGCAGCCCCTGATGGACCGCCTTTCAGAGGCTTGCGCACCCTGGGCTGACCGCGCCATGTTTGAGGAGATCCACGCGACCCTCCAGGCCCTCCGCACCCACGAAGAAGCCCTCCCATGACCCAGCCCACCCCCTGGCGAACCACCTGCGAACAGGCGCTGCGGCGCTTCTCGGACGCGGATTCGATCCGGTTCTGGGGCATCGGACACGAGGTGGACGGCACCTACCAGCCCATCTTCAACTACCGCTTCGAGCACACCTACGCCGTTGTGCTGCTGGCCCGCTGGCTGGCGCCAGCGACCGGAGCGGATCCGGAAGTGGTGGAATGCGCCGCCTGGCTGCATGACGTGGCCAAGCGCCTGAAGGCGCCCCACACGAAGGACGCGCATGCCCAGGACGCTTCCGTCCTGGTGGAGGAGATCCTCGCCGGTTCGGACTTCCCGCCCGGCAAGATCCCCGCGGTCCGCCATGCCATCGAGCGTCACGTGGGCCTGAAACTCGAGAAACCCCTCGAACCCCTGGAGACGGCCTGCCTCTGGGACTGCGACAAGCTCAGCAAGATCGGCGCGGCCAGCCTCATCCACTTCGGCTGCATCAGCGGCGCCTTCCAGCCCATCACCACCGGGGAGATCCTCCGCCGGGGCGTGGCCTGGCTGGACCTGGCTCGCGGGATCACTGCCTGCTTCAATACGGAACCCGCAAGGGCGGAGGGCCGGAGGCGGCTCGCCTTCATCGAAGCCCACTACGCCCAGCTGCGGCGGGAATGGTCGGATCCCATGGAGGTGACTCCGCCATGACGGATTTCCTGCCCCTGGCCCAGAACCTGACCGTGGCCCTGAAGGCGCTGCAGATGTACACGGCCTCGCACCCGCGGAGCCAGGAATCCGCCGCCGCGGCCCATGCGAAGCTCGATCGCTGGCTGGCGGAACAGGAACGCCTCCTGTTCGTCATCTCGGGACCCAAGGCCTTCGTGGACGGGCAGGTGCAGGACCCGAAGAATCCCCACATCACTTCGCTGGTGCGGCTCATCTCCGAGCGGGGAATCGGGGGCTTCATCTTCGAGCGGGGCGTGACCCTCGAGGAGCTCCTGGCCTTCCTCCATGGATTCACCCTCAAGCCCGCGAGACTGGAGGAGCAGGGCGGCTTTGAGGCCCTCCTCAAGGCCTCGGGCGTGACCCACATCCGGGTCTCGCAGACCCGGTACCAGGAAGTCCTCGACGGGGAGGAAACCGGGGGGGGGGACAAGGCTCCTGCCTTTGCCCCGGCCCCTCCGGCCCCGGCACCTCCGCCGAAGAATTCCGCCAAAGCCCTCCAGGAAGCCCTGATGGCCGCCATCGCCCAGGGAAGCCTCCCTCCGGGCCGCCGGGGGCTCCGCCTCGGGCAGCAAGGGCACCGCCGCCGGCGCCGCCCTCAGCGGGTCCGGCGGTGGCGAGGAGAGCGGGTCACCGGGGGGCATGTTCGAGGATGGTGGCCTGGAGGAATCCGGTCTCGGCCCCGGAGATCTCGGTGATCTCGGCAGCCTGGCCGAGGAGCTCGGGATCGGGGACGGCATGCCGACCTCCGGCCAGCTCGGCACCCTCCGCGAGGCCATGATGGGCCTCACCCCCGAAGGCCAGATGGGCCTCCTGGCGAGCCTCGGCACCCTTCCGGCGGAGCCGGCTGGGCTGGCCCTGGGGATGAAGGCCCTGGCTGGCGAGATCCTCGCCAATGCGACCAGCGCGCTCCTGGCCAAGGGGGCCTCCTGGGCCCAGCTGCGGGGCCCGATCCTGGACATTCTCCGCCCCCTTCAGGACCGGGATCTCATGCTGCGCACCCTGTCGGCCCACCTGCATGTCAGCGGTCAGGACGCCTCCCAGGTCGCCGCCATCATCCGCCACCTGGAGTGGGAAGCCCTGAGCCTGGAAGCCAAGCTGCTCAAGATTCTGGAAGGTGGGCATCTGTTCGAGCTGAGCCTGGAGCAGCGCCTGGCCTTCCTGCGCGAACTGCTGGACCTCAGACGTTTCGAGGAGTTCCTGAGCATCCAGGAGGTCCTCATCGAGACCCTCCGCGAGGACCACTCTGACCTGCGCCTCAAGGCCATCCAGACCCTGGCCGGCCTCTCTCGGTGGGCCCAGGACCCGGGCCTGCCGCCCGGCGGCGAGGGGCCCCTGTCGGAGGCCCTCCGGGCCCACTTCGCCTGGGAGCCCGATCCTCCGCTCCACCGGTGGTCCACCGAGGCGCTGGAATCGATCCTGGCGGCCATGGTTCACCGGGGGGAACTCGAATCCGTGGTCGTGGACCTGCAGGAACTCGAGAGCCTCTGCGCCTTCCTGGAAGAACAGCAGCCCTGGCGCTCCGACGCGCTGGTGCGCCTCCATGCGGCCCTCCAGCGGCCGCAGTTCCTCGATCTGGCCATCAACCAGATCTTCACGCTGAAACGGGAGCAGATGATCCAGGAGGTCCATCCCTATCTGGAATTGTTGGGCGATCCCATGGTCAGGCGGATGGTGGACCGCCTGGGCGAAGAGACCGATCGGACCCGGCGGGGACGACTGGTCGAAGCCATCCGGAGCGTGGGATCCATCTCGCTGCCCGCCCTCATCGACGTCCTCACCGCTCCGGCCTGGTTCCTGGTGCGCAACGCGCTGACCCTCCTGTCCGACATCGGAGACACCGGCTGCATCCCCCCCATCCTTCCCCTGCTGCAGCATCCGGAGCCCCGGGTTCGGCGCACAGCCGTGCGCGCCCTGTGGAAGCTGGGGGGCCCCGTGGCTGAACCGCACCTGCTGGCCCGCATGAAGGAAACCGATGCGGAGACGATGCAGGAGATCCTCTTCGCCCTCGGGCAGCTGCGCTCCGAGAACAGCCTGCCCCAGGTCATCGCCCTGGCCCAGGACAAGCGGGTGCAGGAACGGATCCGGATCCAGGCCCTGGACACCCTCGGCAGCATCGCCTCGCCCAAGGCCATGCCGGTCCTGCTGGATTGCATGCGGCGGAAGGGTTTCTTCAGTCAGGGAGAATCCCCCGGCATCCGCATGGCGGCGGCCAAGGCGCTGGCCTCCCTCGGGACAGCCGAGTCCGGTGCTGCGCTCCAGAAGGCGCTGGACAGCGAGCCGAAGGGCGAGGAGCGGGAGACGCTGCGCCGCCTCCTGGATCGGTCGGCGGCGCCGTGACCGGGGCCCAGGCCCATCCGGATCCGCGCCAGCTGCTGGAGGCCTTTGAAGCCTTCACGGCGGCCTCCGAGCACCTCCAGGCCCGCTACGAGGCCCTCCAGTCCCAGCTCGGCCAGCTCCAGGGGGAGCTCCAGACCGTGATCGAGGCCGTCCCCTTCGCCATCTGGGTCCTGGCCGAAGATGGCTCGCTGCGGTTCACCAACCGGCCCCAGGGACTCGAAGGGCGATTCCTGCAGGACCCGGCGCCCTGGGAGGCGGGTAGCCCCGGGGGCCAGCGCCGCTTCCAGACCGCCGAGGGCCGGGAGCTGATCTTCGAGGAGGAACGGCGCTCAGCTCCCCACGGCGGCACCATTGTCATCCTCCGGGATGTGACGGAGGCCGTCCTGCGGGCCCAGCAGGCCACCCGGGAGGACCGCCTGGCCGCCATGGGCCGCATGGCCGCGGAACTGGCCCATGAGATCCGGAACCCCCTGGGCAGCCTGGCCCTCTTTTCCGGCATGCTCGTGGAGGACCTCGCGGACCAGGCGGGCCCCCTTGAACTGGCCCGCAAGATGCAGGAAGGCGTGGGCCGGCTGAACACCCTGGTGGGCAACACCCTGGCCTTCAGCCGGGACCTCCATCCCAGGACCGATGCCGTCCCCTTGCGGGAGTTCTGGGAAGAGGTGTTCAGGTCAGCGGCCCTGGCCGGGGCCGTCTCCTGGAAGAACCAGATTCCCGCCAAGGCCACCTGGCGGGGCGACTCGGACCTCCTGCGCCAGGTTGCCCAGAACCTACTCCAGAACGCCGTCCGGGCCCTGGAGGAAACTGAAAGGCCCCGCATCGTCCTGGCGGCCGTCGAGGAACGGCTGGATGGGCAGCCCTGCTGGCACCTCACCCTGTCCGACAACGGCTGCGGCATTCCCGCCGAGGCGCTGGCCAAGGTCTTCGACCCCTTCTTCAGCACCTTCGGCGGGGGCACGGGGCTGGGCCTGGCCGTCTGCCACCGCATCATCGTGGCCCACGAGGGCCTGCTGTTCATTGAGAGCCAGGCGGGCCGGGGCACGACGGTCCATCTCAGGCTGGCGGCGGCCCCTGTCGCGTGACGCCGGGCGTGGAACATGCGAAAATCGGTGCCCGCGGAGCGCCCATGTCCTTTCTTCACCTTCACCCCGGCAAGCAGGCGCCCGAGATCGTCAACGCCATCATCGAGATCCCGACCGGTTCCCGCATCAAGTACGAGATCGACCACCACACCGGGCTGGTGCATGTGGACCGCGTGCTGTTCTCGCCCTTCCACTATCCCGCCGAGTACGGCTTCGTGCCGGGCACCCTGGCTGAGGACGGGGATCCCGCCGATATCCTTGTGCTCATCAACGGGTCGACCTATCCCGGCGTGGTGATCCGGGCCCGCCCCATCGGCCTGCTCCGGATGACCGACGACAACGGACCCGATGCCAAGATCCTCGCCGTGGCCACCGACGATCCCACCTATGCGCACGTGACCTCCCGGAGCGACCTGCCCCCGCACTTCCTGCTCGAGGTGGAACACTTCTTCCTCACCTACAAGGATCTGGAGCGCAAGACCGTCTCCAGCGATGGCTGGGGGGGCAAGGACGAGGCCCATGCCTTCCTGCGGGCCTCCATCGAGGCCTACGCCAAGCAACCGAAAAAGAAGAAGTAGGGGGG
>TBL_comb48_EPIDRAFT_1000066_pt1 | contig 73424 bp, 45 predicted proteins | sample TroBogEpilimnion_37_FD_10681 | JGI IMG/M metagenome (IMG submission 10681) | reverse complement strand
CGTTTTACTTAAGCCTACCGTGGATTAAAATCAATGGATACCCTGCTGTATTTTTAGATATTGCACAGCGCAGGTTCCATCTTTTTGGACTTACCTTTGCTGCACAAGATATGTGGTTACTGTTTTTTGTAATCACAGGACTTGGATTCACACTCTTCTTCATTACTGCGTTACTAGGAAGAATATGGTGCGGCTGGGCATGTCCACAAACGATATACCTTGAACATATTTTTAGACGTATCGAAGTACTGATCGAAGGTGACGCATTTGCACGCCGATCTCTCGATGAAGCTCCTTGGGATTTTACCAAAATTCGTAAACGTTTACTTAAACATACGCTTTATTTTATCACTTCTTTTATCCTCACGCATTTATTTCTAGCATACTTTGTTTCTATTAAAGAGGTATGGACCATGATTTCAGAAGCACCCACAAAACACTGGGGTACGTTTGTATTCATCATGGCTTATACAGGACTTACGTACTTTATTTTTTGCTGGTTTAGAGAACAAGTATGTATCGTTCTTTGCCCCTATGGCAGACTTCAATCAGTACTGACCGATGACGATACGGTAACTATTGGCTACGACAGCATTCGAGGTGAGCCTCGCGGTAAAGCAGGTACCCCAGATGCAGGAGACTGTATTGGATGCAGTCGCTGTGTTCATGTTTGCCCCACAGGCATTGATATTCGTCAAGGACTACAACTAGAATGTGTTGGATGTACTGCCTGTATTGATGCGTGTGATGACGTCATGGATAAAATCAGTCGTCCACGCGGTCTTATTAGTTATGCTTCACAAAATGCATTACTTCGTAAACCAACGCGTGTCATTCGGCCACGCATTATTCTCTACGGATTCTTTCTTCTCGTAGGAGCAAGTGTTGCGAGTTGGGCAATTTCAACTTTAAAACCAGCCAATTTAGGTGTCACTCGTATGATTGGAGCACCTTATATTATCGATAATCACGCGATACGTAATCAATACTTAGTACGTATTGTTAATAAGCGAAACACAACTACCCACTTTGTTGTACATTTAAAAAACACCCCTCCTGGTATAACCCAATCTGGGCTTACATCAGGTATCGATATCGCTGCCTTATCCGAAGTAGCAGCACCGCTCATTTTACAACAAGACGACAAATACTATAAAGGAGCGTTTATCTTTAATATAGAACTAGAAGACGGTAACCATTCATTCTCACTAACTCGCAGTACCGAATTCCTTGGACCTGATCCAAGCTTCAAACTAAAGTAATTGGTGTAATGGCTGATGAGAAAAAAAGTAAACTTTGGCTTATCTTTATTGCTGCTATCTTGATTCAATTCGCAGCATGGACGGCATGGTTTATCATCGCAGCACATCACCCAGTACGCGATATTAACGAAGTTAAACACATTCATCCCTAATGGAATTAGCTTCAATCAATTCCCCAGGTGCAGCCTTTTTAGCAGGACTAGTTACCAGTTTACACTGTGTAGGAATGTGCGGACCTTTGGCATGCAGCTTAATGCCTTCGAAAGGTAAACCTGGGGATCCTGAAACAATAGCAACGGTGTACCATACTTCACGACTTACCGCATATGCCTTACTTGGAGGATTAGCTGGCGGCCTATGTGTTGTACCACTTACTTGGATGTCTGAGTCCTACACGAAATGGATTCCATGGCTACTTGTACTTTTCTTTCTAGCACTCGCATTTGGTTTAGAACGTAAACTACCGAGACCTCAATTTCTCAATCGTCTAACCTTATCTTTGTACACATGGATTAGAGGCAAATCTGCAATCAGAGCCGCTGCTATCCTTGGTTTTTTTACACCCCTTCTTCCCTGTGGTCCTTTATATTTTTTACTAGCTATCGCACTCGTTTCTGGCTCAGCCCTTAAAGGAGTTGAATTTATGGTGGCATTCGGACTAGGAACAATACCCCTCGTATGGCTTACTCAATTTCAATTTAACCGTATACGACAAGCCTTATCACCACTCTGGTTTAACCGAGCTCGTATCCTATTAGCTCTCTCAATTGCCCTGATCATAAGCTGGAGACTACGTAGTACACTTGGCTTCATTGGTCCATCCGTGAAGAATTTTGTCTGTTTCTAGTATGAGTCTTACCTACGAGGCAGTTCATACAGCGCCTACTCAAAAACCCACATGTAAACATTGTGGTGCAGCTCTGATCGATGAGACTATGCTTGAGACGGGATTTTGTTGTTCAGGTTGTAACTATGTCTATCGCCTCATTCATGATAACGGCCTTGATAGCTATTACACGATTAAGGACTCTGTTACTGCTCCCGCTGCGTCCTATGTCTTCCAAAACCATGATTACACCTGGCTTGAAAGTGCCCAACGTGACGAAGAAAATAAATGCACCGATACATCAGCAACGCGTGCCGTTCCTGAATTAACGTTAGATGTACAAGGCATATCCTGCGTTGGCTGTGTTTGGCTTATTGAGCGCGTGTTTATGCAACAACCAGGAGCAAGAGATTGTATCACTAACGCACAGTACGGAACCCTGCGTCTGCGCTGGAACCCTCCCGAGTTTTCACTGATTGGGTTTGCCAAAAAACTACAAACACTAGGCTACCTACTCGGTCCCGCAGGTGAACAAAGTATAATACCCGAGAGTCGAGGTATCATAAAAAAAATTGGATTATGTACAGCGTTTGCGATGAACATCATGCTGTTTAGTTTTCCAGCCTACTTTGGCATGGAGCCAACTTTTGAATATGCCCATCTGTTTCAATTACTATCACTTGTTTTTGGAACACTGAGTTTTCTTGTCGGTGGAACCTACTTCATTTCCCGCTCTTACCAGGCAATTAAGGAGAAAACCCTACATATTGATACCCCTATCTCTATTGGTATTGTAGGCGCCTATATAGGTTCCGTTTACGGATGGTTTAGACATATCGATCACTTTATTTATTTCGATTTTCTTGGGAGCTTTATCGTTCTTATGCTTATTGGAAGATGGGCTCAAGTTGCGGCAGTAGAACGCAATCAGCGGCATCTTCTAAGCAAGAATCCAAGGCCAAATAAAATTAGTCTCAAATCAGGCTCTACGCTTGCGTCAGAACAAGTAACCAAAGATTTACAGATCATCTTAAAAGCAGGAAACACATTACCCGTTGATAGTCGCTTACTCTCCGAGCAAGGAATATTTTCACTCGCTTCAATCAACGGAGAATCAGAACCTAGAGAGTTTAGTAAAGGGCAACTGGTGAGTGCTGGTGCCATCAGTCTTACCACCACCCCCATCGAATTGCACACCTTACAGGATTGGCGTGATTCAATCCTATTTCAACTCCTTGAGAATAAACAAAGACATAGCGAGAGACATGTTTTTCTTGAGCGTATAGTAAGAGGATACCTCGTAGGAATACTCTTCATTGCTTTTATCGCAGGAACTACCTGGTGGTTTCATTCGCATAACCCTGTAAAAACATGGTCGGTTGTTACGGCCGTTTTAGTCGTCTCTTGTCCCTGTGCAATAGGGCTCGCATTTCCACTTGCAGAGGAAATGGCATCGTTAGCCTTACGACGTAAAGGGGTATTTGTTCGCGATAATGATCTATGGAGTAAGTTATCTCGTGTTAAAAAAATTATCTTTGATAAAACAGGAACCCTAACCCTAGAAACACCAGTACTGCAAAACCCAGAGGTTTTGAGATCCTTAACACGAGAAGAAAGAAACGCCCTTTTTACACTCGTTCGTGATACCCATCACCCTATTAGTGAAGCAATCCTTGAGCATTTGCTCATTCATGAAACGCCTGAGGCGATTTCTGGCACATGCACTGAGCGTATAGGACTAGGAGTCGAACTAGGACCATGGGCACTTGGTAAATCTGGATGGAAAATTGGCACGAACGACGAACCTGGCACTCGATTTACTTTCGAAAATAAACTTCTAGCACAATTTCACTTTAGCGACCGCATACGACCCCGCGTAAAAGAAGATTTAGCAAAACTCACTTCTCGGGGTTACACGACTTACATTTTAAGTGGTGATACTGAAATTAAAGTAACTACACTTGCATCACAACTGGGTATACCAAACGAGCATGCCCTATCTCATATGACCCCACAGGCTAAAGCTGAGTGGATTACTCAGCATGCTAAAACAGACTCCCTTATGCTCGGTGACGGAGCTAATGATAGCTTAGCGTTTGATTCAGCATTATGCCGGGGAACGCCAGTAATCCACCGCGGTATTCTGGAGCGTAAAGCTGACTTTTATTATTTAGGTAAAGGGATCAATGGTCTAAATGCCCTATTTGCGATCGATAAAATAAGAAGTATCACACAAATAAGGATACTTATTTTCTCTATTATTTATAACGTTATAGCTGTTGGATTTGCTGTTTTAGGGCTTATGAACCCACTTTTAGCGGCGATTTTAATGCCCATCAATTCACTGCTTACTCTTTTTATCGTAACAACAGGGATGAAGGCTGCATTTAGGGAATAATTAGGTTACTTTTAGGCTGAAACGAAAGACTTGTCGTTTTCTTAAGTTAGCGTGAGACTAGCTACTTATTCTATGGCTCAAAAGTCTACGCATATCCTCGTTCTAGCTATTAGTTTATTCTGCTTTGGCTGCACAACAGGCACCTTTTCAGTGAATGTACCGATCGCTGGTGGTAAATCTCGTCAAATCCAATTAGGATCTAAAGGACCAGTACATGCTGAAGATGAACGTGTAGTTATAGAAAAAGCAGTTATTCAAATCCAACCGGGCAATAAGATCGGTAATTTTAATTTCGCCTTTAGGATTAAATCTGCATTGAAACCAGTCGGTATTAAGATTGAGGACATGAGCGATGACGAACCCTTTGAAATGTACTCACAAAACCCAATTCAGATTGCTGATAAAGCATGGGAAGCAAAAGGCGTAGATATTACAGCCACCTATCCTGGGGTTAAATGGATTTACGAAATTGAAAATAGTCTTCGCGTCTACCGCTTCACCTTTACGTATGCGGATGGAACCTCAGAAGAACTATATGAAGGCGTTTCTTATCCAGCAGGCATCAAAGATTTCTTAAGAAAAGAAATGAATCTACCAGCACAGCCGCCTACTCCTCCAAAACCTGTAGACGAGCCCGTAGTACCTAACTTTTAATGATTCTAACGCTAATTAAGACGATGTATTCATCTATGCGTTCTCGTCTCAGTTTCTTTTATACCCTTAGCGTTTTATTGGCTTTAACATTTTTCATTCACACTAGCAAAGCTCAGTCATTTTCACCTGAGCAAATTGAGCAATTAACAGCGCCTATTGCTCTTTATCCCGATCTATTAGTATCACTGATTTTACCAGCTTCCACGACACCCTCAGATATTGATGACGCTGCCTTTTACCTGCTCGGTGGAGGAGATGTTTCGTTAATTAATCAGGCGAGATGGGCACCTAGCGTCAAAGCCTTGTCCCGCTATTCGCAGGTAGTCGTATGGATGAGCTACAACACCCCTTGGGTTGAACAATTAGGGACCGCATACACCTATCAAGAGATCGAAGTACTCGACTCCATTCAACGCTTGCGTCAAAGGGCAATCATTGACGGCGTACTCAAAGACACGAACGAGCAGCGAGTCGTAATCATTGATTCGATTATTTACATTGAACCAGCTGATCCAGAATTAATCTATATTCCTATTTACGATCCTAACGCATGCTTTTCTCACAGGACACTAGGACTCATGGGACCTTGGATTTTCTTTGATCGCCCTTATTACATGGGTCCTTGGCTAACGTATGGATGCGACTGGAGAAATCATCATATTGTTTCAAATTTACGCTACGATTCTAAATTAAGTCGTAGCCAAGACATCCGACGCTTTGAAGGAGCTAAGATTTTCAATCGTACGGCAAATCATCCTGCTGTAACACGGTCTTTTAAAGAAATACCAGTACCTACTTTACAACCAGGTGCACCCCAAATCCATGCACACTCTCCACGTGTTGATAATCCGCGTCCTATCCAACAAAATCCCATTAAACAAACACCTGCCCCTAAAGCACCACTACCCCCTAATCAGCATACAGATAGACAACCTACTACTCCAAATCAACTAAGACCGCCTCCACCTAAAACCCCTAGTCCACAAACACCACCTGTTCGTCCACCCCCTAGCCAAACTCCTACAAAGCAGGACGATCCCAAAAAATAACCTTATACACTATGAGATCACCCCTAACTCACTCCATTATTACCTCAACTTTAACTGCTCTATGCGCAATTAATCTAGCTATGGCATCCACACAATCCCCAAGCGTTGAAAAAAGTATCTTTGGTTTAGACGGAAACACACCAGTAGAACTCTACCACTTAACAAATACACAGGGCATGTCTGTCAAAATCATGACCCGTGGAGCAACAATTACTGAAATACAAACGCCTGATAGAATGGGAAAACTGAATAATGTGACTTTAGGTTTTGATACATTTAAGGAATATTTAAATACACAGAATCCTTATTTTGGCGCGGTTGTTGGACGTGTAGGAAACCGTATTGCAAAAGGTAAATTTACTTTAAACGGAAAAACCTATTCCTTAGCCACTAATAATGGAGTGAACCATCTTCACGGTGGTCTTAAAGGGTTTGATAAAGTTATTTGGACTGCAGATATAATTCCAAGCAGTGAAGGAGCCTCCGTTAAGTTTAGTTATCTAAGTAAAGACGGCGAAGAGGGATATCCTGGAAACTGCACCGTAAGCGTCACATATACCCTAACCAACAATAACAGTTTAGTGCTGAGTTATGATGTAAGTGTCGACAAAGATTGCCCTGTTAACGTAACAAATCACACCTATTTTAATCTTTCCGGTGCTGAGCATGGTTCAATCTTAAATCATGCGATTTTAATTAATGCAGATAACTTTACGCCAGTAGACGACACACTCATTCCTACAGGTAAAATAAAATCAGTAAAATCTACCCCCATGGATTTTAGTTCATCCCACGCCATTGGTGATAACTTAAAAGCGGTCGGTGGAAATCCTGTCGGCTATGATCACAATTATGTTCTAAATAAACAATCTAGCTTTAGTTTAGCAGCCACTGTACATGATCCAGCAAGCGGTAGAAAGATGGAAGTTTATACTACGGAACCTGGCGTACAATTTTATACAGGTAATTTTCTCGATGGTACATTAACCGGTAAAAACGGCGTTGTATATAAACAGTACGCCGCTTTTTGCTTAGAAACACAGCACTATCCAGATACCGTTAATCAGCCTAATTTCCCATCAAACGTTTTAAAAGCCGGTCAAAGCTATCACTCAAAAACCGTTTTTAAATTTTCTACTCACTAAAGAAAATTAATAATTTAATACTGCCTTAAGTGTAGGAGCTTTTGCAGAAGCAACTGGTTTACTATTAACGGGTGTTGCAGGACTATCTGCCATTCCACCACCACCGTACCCTAAGACCTCAACATCAAAGTCAGAATCAGGTTCTTCCACGTTTTGGGTCGCCTGAGTTTGTTTAACAACATCTGCAGCAGCACTACTTGCAGCAGCAGATGCACCTGAGGCTGCAGCTAAAGAACCACCCATACTTGGAGCAGCAGCCATAGGAGAACCTACAGTCGCGCCACCTACCTGTATATTACCTGCATTAACGACTTTAACTGCTGAGAGGGTTAAATTACCAGAAGCACGTATACCAGCATCACCTGCATTAATAGCACCAGCTGGAGCTATTAAATCGACGTCTGCAGGCGGAATACCAGCAACTGTTTCGAGTACACCAATACCACCACCTGTAGCGAGACCTGCTAAGTCGGTTTGAACGGCACCACTTTGTGGATCGATTAGTACACGTGTAGGTGGTGCGGATTGAACGGTCTTAGCAGACTCACCAGCAGCGATATCACCTGTACTTGACCATATGGTTTCATTACCACCACGTAGCGTGAAAATACGTGAAGTACCTACATTCACACCACTTTGTGTGAAAATATTAATATTACCACCATACTGAGTTAGTATTCCCTGATCTACAGCAGGGTTACCTGTCGTGTTAACACCTACAGTTAGGTCACCACCTGGTGCAAATAAACTAATATTTCCACCACTAGCAGTCATAATTTCTTTGGAAGTGAGATTAATACTTCCCTGCCATTTAGTGCCATTAAAGAGGTCATTAATCGCTTTAAAACCTGCGGCATAATTACCATAACCAGGCGATGACTTGATGTTATGATCACGTCCAGCATCACGTAAGACTAAATAGAATATGCTCAAAGCATAATTATCTTTAGCCTTGGTGCTTAGCGAACTGTACTGATTCCAAGTCTGCGTTGCAGATGCATTAGGAACTCCCATTAAGCTAGCAAGATCCGGCAAATAACGAGAAGCGTAGGTTGAACTCGTATTAGGATTTAAGAACTCACTGATAAAGGTATTAAATCCAAGTTGACTTTGATCTATACCCGAAGCCGCTCCTATACCAGCTCCTGTAATGATATCAGCACCCGTAAACGTAAGATACGGGTTTAGTGAATTTCCAATACTAGTTACACCGACCGCAGTACCATCAGTTGCATTTGGACCAACACCTAGTACTAAATTGCGACCGGCAAGAACTTCAAGTGTACCTGGTCCACTAATTTGAATATCTCCTGACGTTGGATTTCCGCTGAGAGGACCTGGATCGTTCGAATTTCCAGCTAATAAAGAGTTGCCAGGATACTGAGCCTGTAGTCTCAACGCAGAATTAGGATCATAGGCAATTAAATCTCTACCTGCATCAATAATACTAATATTGGATGCATTCACGTTTTGAATATACAGACCTACGTCAGTTATGTCTAAGCCAGCAACAACATCTGTTGTTTTACCTGCAAAAAGTGTTAATCCAGAAATACTACCTTTTGTNGCGTATAAATGNACAGGTTGCGTATCGTTAAGATGGAGAGGACCTGGCGCGTGAAGAGCTTCCTTTGTTTGAATCAATGAAGCAGCCCCAGTGGTTGAACCAGAGACAGCAAAAATTGCATCCAAATTATCCATTAAATGAATTGGCGTAACAGTTGGCGTTAGCGCTTGTGTTGTTGATAAATCAAGTGGAGCAATGACTGATGGGATACGTGCAGGATCAGCATCCGATAAGTCAATCAAACTTGAATTCCAAAGCTGCGTTACTACACCATTAAGTAGTGTTTCACCATTGGACTGCATGCCATTAATCGATTTATTAGCGGCAAGGTTTAACTCACCTGTTGCGGACGGAGCTAATATAAGACTACCAACAATATTAACATTACCTGAAAACGCGTTAGCCTTTAGAGTTGGCGGCATCAAACTCATAACTGTTTGGAATGGTAGTACAGAGTTTTCATCTAATCGTAGCCAAGGCTGCGAATAAGAGGCGAAAGTGGAGTTATGAGCTGAATCATAAAGTAGCACATTTTGATACCATGCAAATAATGAACCCGAATCCGTGTTAGCAGGACTATCTTTGAGGGTTATATTACCTGTTAGAGAATTTACATTCACACTATCACTAGGTGCATAGGTTGAGAAATAACTCTTCTCATATGCATTATTATTAATACCCGAAGGTAGTAAAAACGGATTAGCTATAGGTCCTAGTAAAACATCCCCACCAGCATCAATTTGATAACTACCTTTACCTAAGAATAACGTGGTTGGTAACCATGTAGATGGATCTGCAGTTTGACTCGAGCTTTGCAATTGAATCGCTTGAGCCTGCGTGATTGCAGCACGTGTACTGTTGGTAAAGATTGAGCCACCTGCTTGTAAGGTACCGGTTCCACGTTCTACATAGTAAACGCCACCATTAATATTACGTCCTGCGATTAAACTTAAATTACCACCACCTAGTTCAACGAGATTAGAAGTACTTGGTGTACCAGCAGCCATACGAGCATTTGTAGGAACCGCGGCATCTATATTATTTATATCACGACCAGCGAACAGAGCTACGTTACCGCCACCAAGTGCTGCTACACCTTCAAAGTAATTTGTGAAGTCGACCCACCAAGCCGTTGATTCAATTGGACCACCTGAATAAGAGGCTGCGAATTGTCCTGTAGCTGGATTGATGTAGCCTTGTCTATAAAGCCAATTATTAGGCATTTCTAAAGATGAATCCTGATAAGTTACAGCCGGAGAACCAGAAATAAGCTGATGTGAAATATCTTGTTGTGCAAATAAGCTTACGTTTCCGCCTTCCATGCTAAACTGCGCAGCAGCAATCGGTAATTGCGTAGCACCTAGAAGAGAATTTTTAATTAAGACTGATAAATTAGGTAAGCTGAAATCTCCAGCTGTTATTACTGTTGTAGGATTAGCTATTTGAGTGCCCGCAGTATAAACGGTAGCGATAGAATTAAGTAACTGAATATCTCGTGCTGCATTTATTCCAATCGATCCCGTACCTGTTCGAATCGTTTGATAATAGTTTGGAATAATACCACCCTTAGGAGATGTCGACTTAAGCGGCAATGGATTTGATCCAAGTCCTAATAGCACAGATCCACTAGAAGGAGCTAGAGAACTGAGTGGTAATACCGCAGTAAGATTAGACGCTTTAAAGTCGGATCCTGCGGTAATTTGATAAGACCAAGACAAGCTACCTGCTGGGAGTAAAGCTTGATCCCATAAGCCATAACTAGAAGTACCTCCAAAGCCATCGCTTAAGGAGCCGTAAGTACCTTGTCCAGCCGCTACTACGTATGAGAAATCAATATTGCCTGAAGCTTTTAAAACAAGATTTCCGGGTTCTCCAGAACCCAAGGTCGATGACGAAGCATTCGGTCCGTAACGGAATGAAGATAAATCCCAGGGTGTACTTAAGATAAGATCACCACTGGTATTAATTATTTCAGCTCCAGGCTGAATATGAACAACACTAGCAAGCGTTGAATTAGTTCCTAATAAACGACTGGAAATCGCAGCTGTATTAGATCCAAACGTTTGACCGTTTGCGTTAATTGCTGCTTCTAAAGCACTCGTAATAACACCACCAGAAGCCGTTAGGTTGTAAACGGAATACCCTTCTAAAATAATACTCGAAGGTTGTATGATTGTAGCTTTAAGAGAAGTAATCTGCAGGTCACTACCAGAGGAAGTCTGCGGAGCTCGTAAATGAAGCACACCCGTAAGATTCCCCAGTGAAGCACTTGATGTTGTAAATGAAGCTACTGATAAATCGATTATTGAACCAGATTGTAAATTGAGAAATCCATTTGTATTTGCGATTCCATTAATTTCTGATCCTGCAAATAAATTAACGAGACCACCCTTACCTGCTGCATTAAAGTTTTGCGCAGCTACTGTAAGTTTAGATCCATTTTGTAGAGTAATGCTTCCATTTGATTCTAGATCAATTGTACCACCAGTTAAGCCCGAAGCATTAATTAGTCCTGAAGAACCTACTGTGATTGAACCAGCGTCAGTTGATAAACTAAAGTTTTGTGCCGTAGCTGTACCAGATAGTGTTACATCACCAGTTCGAACACGATATTGAATAGCTTGCGTAAATCCGCTGGAAGAAAGAATGGCATCAATACTGTCTAACGAACTTAAGGAGTTATTATTTTCATCTAAGTTGAAAGATCCAGCAACACCTTGTGGGTTACTAGTACCATTTAAACTACCTGCTAATCCAAACGATCCTTGAGGTGCATAAATTGTTAAATTACCAGCATTTCCGCCTGAACTTTGAGCAGAAACATTAATGACTGAATTTGAACCAAAAACTACAGAACCTAAATCAGCAGTTAATGTGATTTTACCTGCATTCGTATTAGACTGTAAATCATAGAAAGTAGCGGATTGGCCACTCACATCTAGTTTAGTAGGCAGTAAGTTACCTACAGACAATTGACCACTGGTTGCGTGCAAGAGGATAGAACCACTTGGAGCAAAAATTGTGTTGTTTACTGAAACACTTGAACCACTAAAGGATAAATTAGCGCCTAGACCTGTTAAAGAAGAAGTAGCAGTTGCTCCAGTACCACCAGTTAGATTTAACGACTGAGACGCCGTAAGGGCCTGAGTAACACCCGTACTTGCAGTAACTAAAGGTGTTGTTGCTGTAACACTACCAGCCACATTTACCGAACCACTTGATTGGAATGTAATAGCCTGAGTTGCATTAAATGCTACTGTCGCAAATTGGTTAATTTGAAACGCATTAGCTCCTAAATTTAAATTAATCGAATTAAAAACAAGGTTACCACTGGAACTTGTAGTAGCAGCTGGTCCTGTAGTAACGTCACCATTGTCTATTTTAATTGTCTGAGCTGCTAATGTTACGGTACCTCCTTGGGTATTGAATCCACGAATTTCACCAGATTCTAAACCTAAATATAATCCCGTTGGTGTTCCAGAGCTTGATGTAGCACCTAATTGTCCCGTTCCGTAAATATCAATCGTTGAATAACTGAGTAAAGATAAAGACTGAATTGCTTGTAAGTTCGCTACTGTACTTGGCAGAAGAGTTAAACCAGTAATAGCTGGAACAGTACCAGGATTATTTAATTCAACTTGTATCTGTCCGCTATCAAGGGAAAGAGCTTGGCTTGTAAATACAGTCGTAGGATCAACGGCAGTTGCTTGTGTTGAATCAAGTATAATTGAAGAACCGGATAATTTAGTTCCAGAACCAATACTTAAATTAGGTCCACTCACTTGGGTCACGTTATAGCGCGTTAATACCGAAGTAGGACCTTGAGAAACTTCGACTAAAGCTCCGTTTCCACTACCTTGCTGAGAACTAGACCCAATAAGCAATTGCTGAGGTGTTGAATAAGCAGATCCAATAGCTTGAATAATTGATCCAGAAGAAATCGTTAAATTTTTATTAGCTACTAAAATAATATCCGTAGCACTTAGTGCAGTTCCCGTATTATTAACCGTTAAATTGTTTGCATCTACCGTGATCAATGTACCAGCAGAAGTTATTGTACGATTACCACCAATGAGTAAACTTTCCGCACTAAAAGCAGAAAGCGTAGCGGCACTTAGTACTAAGGTTCCCGCTTGAGGCTGTGATGAGCTAGCTGTAATAAGAATATCTTGAGGACTTGCGATATCTACTAAGCCACCAAGTCCGGCACCAGTTGCATTAGCCTGTACCGAACCGGAAATAGTCATTCCCTGAGTGGCAGTAAAAATAAGCTGCCCAGAATCAACAGGTAGTCTTGGTACAGAACTACTACTTGCTAGAGCACTTTCACTTAGAAAACTATTAGCAAACGACTTGTTATATTGTGCTCGAGTCGAAACGATAGTATTCGAAGCAATATCGAAAGCTGCATAAAGTGGTGCAGAACTTACCGTAGAATTTAAACCACTAAATACATAACCAGAAACAACACTTGAACCATCAGGTTGAACTACAGCTTGATTAGCAGGTACACCTTTCGTCGGTGTTACTAAATAGGCATTTGGTAATAACGCGTACCTTGCAGGCAATAAAGTATATACTCCTGCTGCTAATCCCAGTGATGCTTGTAAATATATCTGTTCTCCTGAAAAAAGTTTTGAATTAATGTACCCCGGATCAGATCCTAAGTTATTCGTTAATGGATTAGTATTATAAGCACCATAGGGTGCGTATGATAAGCCGTAACTAGGAACGATAGCAAAACTGTTTGTTGAAGCTAAAATATCATTAGTACCACCAACACCCGATACCCACTGATACGCTAATAGATCACCTCCACCACGTGTATCAATCGTAGATCCTGCTACATCGGTAACATTTTTTGCCGATATATTAACTATTTTTGAAGGAACACCACCGTTAGTAATATCCGTACCAGATGGATCAATCCATGAAGCTCCATTTAATATTAAACCGTAAGGTAGAGTAAAATTAGTATTTGATACAGGATCTATTGCAGACACGGAAGTGCGACTACCAGCTGCAAGTGTTAACTGCTGAGTTACTGGAATGGTACTTAAACTACCCGAAAGCATATCTACAGGTGCGGTACCTACTCCATCCCAACCTAAATTAATAACACCTATAGGAGCTACAAGCGAACCCCCTTGGCTAATATTTGATGCATAGAGATTGAGTGATCCACCTGCTGATAAAGGAAGTGGTCTTGTTCCAGAACTGAGAATTGAAATAGAACCCGGAGTTACAACGGAATTAATTTTCGAATCAAACGCGGTGACTTGAAATACTGTAGCAGTTGGTGGATATATTTGACCTGCAGTCATAGTCAAAGAACCTACAATATCAAAATACCCATCACCTACTATATCTCCATTTGTTGCTGTGAGTGATGCTTTACTAATNTTTTGAAGTGACAAACTACCTACATCAATCACAGGAGCGTTAACNGTAAGTGATCCAGCGCCTGGAGCAGGTGCAACAAAGAAATTTTGTCCTTGGTAAGTAAATACAGATGTTTGTTGTAAAGGTGCTTGAGGGCTATTGAAAGGAGTACCTANAGAAACAANAGAAGCGTTTAAGTTAACCGAATTATTTGCATAGATAACACCACCCGTACCAATCATAAGACTGCCTGGAGCATTGATCGTAACAGGCCCGTTAAACAGAGGCGTGCCCAAAATATTAAGGGAAGCAAAACCACTCGAATTAAAGTTTGCTGCCGAAAAATAACCGCCAGCAGCAATTGCTGCTCCACTTGAGTTTACAATAGAATGACCGATTGCTGTTTGGCCTGAAGAATAAAACGTTGTAGGTATAACATATCCTGATTGACCTATGGTCATGGTTACACTGAGAGGTGTTTGAGTAACCGCTGATCCCGTTGGGAAATATAAACCAGAAGACAGTGTCAGTGCACCTCCTATAGCTGAATTTCCACCTGCAGATCCAACGAGCGTTGAATCTAAGAACAATTCTTGTGATCCAGCTGCATTGAGAGCACCACCATTACTATCAACTTTATAAGGAATTAATAACTGTCCTGAGGTAGAATTAGTTTTTAATGAAGTAGTACCCGTGTAACCAGCTTGGAAATCAAGAACTCCACTTACACCTGATACATCGATCTTTGATCCTGTTTCAGCTGCAATATTACCGCCTAAATTTACTGTTCCACCATCAAGAATACGACCCGTCGTTACATTCTCTGGGTTTAGCGTATAAACGATAATTCCTTTAGTTGAAATGAAACTGCTAGGTCCTAAATCTAAGGTTGGTAATACAGTTGTAGCACTTGGAAACAGAAATCCTGAATCCTTACCGCCTATTAAAGATACCGAACCACCTGGTGCAATGATCGATCCCAATACAGTTACGGTATCGCCACTAAGAGATAACTTACCTAATGGATCAGTTTGAATTACTGAACCAACTCCATCAATTAAATTACCAGCAACAAGTAAGGATGCTGTAGAATTATAAGGATTACGTACACCTAAAGCTGCAAAGGATATATTAACAGGATTACGAGCAGCTTGAGGTAAAACAAGAGGCTGTAATGAATAGCCGGTTAAAGATGATGCATCTGGTTGCTCAACCTTACTCGTTACAATCGGCTGTATAACGGTATTGGGTAAAATATTTACCGCAGGATTATAAACACCACTTTGTGACGTAGCTGTACCAAGTCCACTAATAAAGAAACTATTAAAACCACCAGTACTAAAAAACTGCGGTGTTAATAAAAGTGTTCCTGTTGGAGCTGAACTTCCACCTACTTGAACAAGTGGCGCTAGAATTGATAAAGATCCTCCTTGAGCTCCTGAAAAACCACTAAGTGTAGACCCCATACTAAAGCTACCTCCAACTAAAGGTGGAACGAGTGGATCGACACCACCACTTACAGAAATTGAACCACCAGCACCATAATTTGCAGCGCCTAAAGCACTCACATTCACACCACCAGAAACATTAACTGAGGAGCCAGATTGTAAGTTTATATTAAAACCATCAAACGTAGCGGATCCACCCTTCGTTAAAATAGGTGATAGTGTTTGAGTAATCGCTCCAAGACGCTGATCTACCACCATTCCAGAAAGATCAATTTGTGAACCGGAACCAAGAGTAACAGTACCACGTGAGTTATTAATAGCAGGTACTGATGCTACACCACCACCTAAAGCACGATTCGCGTATGGTGAAAAATCAAGAGCTGTGAACGATACACTACCAGATGGAATAGTAATGTTAGCATTGATGTTAATTGACGCACCCGTAAGTGATAAACCACCACCCGCTCCTGCCGTTAAATTTGATCCACTTGGAATCGATATTGCACCATCACTATTATTAATATTTACAGAACCAAACCCAGTTCCTCCAAGAATAGTAGGAGGTAAAACGATTTGTGTTTGAAGCGCTGAACTTAATGGATTTGGAGTTCCAGAACTGCTTAATGCAAATGAGGCTGGCTGAGAAACCGAAGTGCCTGATTGGAAAGATAAAGTAGGACTATATGGTGAATAGAGTGGATAATTAAAACTTGGAAGAGATAAATCTTGCCCTGCTATGAAGAGTGAAAAAGCACTAGGTGTTGGTGGTACCGATACCTGAAAAGGCCCTGAGCGAGTTACACCTGTCATTGAACCCTGAAGAGCTACCGATGGAGCTTGAATAGAAAGAGTACCACCATTACCACCCTGCACATAACCTGGATCATAGGTGGTGAGTAATTGAGGATTTGTTGAAGTTACGACCGTGCCCCACTTTGCATTTGTTTGGGTATCAAAAGGATTATATATACCTAAATACGTTCTGTCAGGAGTTGCTTGGTTTATAGGTACAATATTTCCACTTGTATCAACGAGCTGCGTTAAATTTACGTTAGCACCCTGATAATTAATCCAACCACCCGAGACATCAACAGTAGCGCCAGACTTAACTACTACCGAATTACCGGCATTGAAAAGTACAGAGCCTCCTGAGGTTGTTAATTCAGCGACGTTACGTAAAATTAAACCGACATAACCACTTGTATCAGCAAGAGGAGTACCAACCCACGGAGTTCCGTTGTAGGTACCTGTTTGGCGGATATCAACATTGATTGATTGACCTTGAAGCGGACCGTTTTGCTGTAATGGAGAATTAGCAAGCTCAGGTCCAAGTAGTTGTACTGAAATAATATTTTCAGCAACTGAAGCATTAACATTACTTGAACCTGCTGCACTTACCGTAGCACCCGTATCAATGTAAATTTGACCATTGGTGTAAGCAAATTGATTTAGAGCAAAAGCACCAGTACCGGTTACATAATAATTACCTGCTTGAAAATTAATACTTCCACTGGGTGCTATAATATTAGCATTTGATCCGGCATAAATAGACAATGCAGTGGCATTAATTTGTGAAGATAGTGCTAACTGTGTTCCTACTACCGTATCCGTTGTGTCTGATATATTTGGAATTATCTGTGTAATACTCGAAGGACCAAATATTATACTTCCAGTCGTTGATGGTAAGAACGCTGGCACTCCAGAATAACCACCTCCACTAACGGAGTCATAAGCAGATAATAAATCGATACGGCCATTAAGTGCTACAGATGTTAAACTCGTAATAGCACCAAGTTGATTAATTGACTTACCAGCGATAGTCACATTGCCAAAAGGAGCATTAATCCAACCATTGGCTAAATTTGTAACCGTACCACCACCTGTGCCAACATAGACATCTAGACCACGTAATGTTGGATCGTTAGAATTGTGAGGAGCTAAACCTACTTGCTGACCAGCAGCTAAAATAGTTTGCCCATCAGGTGAAGAAATCGTTCCACCATTGTTTACATTGGTTCCATATAAAGCAATCAATCCTCCTGAATTACTTGCAGATGTCGTACTAGCTATAATAGCACCAGGTTGAACCGTAATATCGCCGGGTGTTCCTGTTGGAGTTTGTGCAGGACTTGGATTAAATGCTGGAGTACCATTCACACCTGCAGCTATAGGTACTGAAGAAAATAAGAATTGCTGATCTGGATTATTGAATAAACCAGTTGAGACTAAATTGGTATTTATAGGTAATGAAGTCGCGACCAAACTTCCTACATTGACCTGAGATGATCCACCAAAAATAATTCCGTTACCATTAAGTAGGTAAACTTGTCCTTGAGCTACAATGTTACCTAAGATTTGTGAAGGTATACCGCTAGGATCTTTAATCGTATTGAAAGCAATCCATTGGCTTACATTTGCTCCACCAGCACTCTGATCAAAAGTAAGTGTCGTATTTTTACCTATATTAAAAGTATTCCAATTTAATAACGCTTGTTGAGAGGTTTGTGTTATTGAAACCGTTGTTTGGCCATTGGAGACTGTTTGAGTGGGATTAGTCGCACCTTGCCAGAAACTACTATTGGCAGCTCCCGCGGGTTGTAGACCGCCTAACACAAGACCATTCGGAACATTAGGAAGTGTTAAACCTGCATGATTAGGATCTAATCCTAAATTATTAACACCTGAAGCAGCAGTTGAGTGAGCTGCTATTTGCATAGCTTGCACTGCAGCAATTGCTTGAGCAGTACGTGCTAAAAGATCCTGTGCAGGTGAACTTACACTAGCAACAGGAGATGAACTCGAAGTTGAAGTACTAGAACCTGAACCAGTACTTGTAGAAGAAGTACTTGATTGGCGCAGAATATCACTACCATATCCTGTAGTCGTGAAAACGACTGGTAAGACAATGGATAGTAAAATAGACTTTCCTAATTGCTTCATGGATTAGCACGTAGATCGCGAATCTTTTCTTTGTAGTCTTGCGCTAGATTTTCTAAAGTAACGCGTGTCGTACCAACAAATGGTTCTTTAGCTTTTAAGGCCTCCCCTAAACTAAATTCTTTGTAGCGAGTAAGTATTTCGTTACCTAACTGAATTAAAGCTACGTTTTTAGACTCGAGATCACTTAAGCGGCGTTCTAATTCAATAACCGCTACTGATAGCTTTGCGTGCTCGGAAGTTTCAGACTGAGCAATACGAGTTTTAACCTCAAGCGCGTCCTTTGTTTTTTTGAGCATTTGATTAAGCGACTCAATCTCAGTTTTCTGCGCACTTAATTTAGAATTTAGTAAAGCTAAGACTTTATCAGATTCCACACGATCAGCTATCGCCTGCTTTGTTAAACTAGCAACGCGTGCTTCAGCATTCTTTGCTCTTGTTTCACTATCAGCTGCAGCACTTTGAGCTGAAGCCAAATCATTTTGAGCTGCTGCAAGTTGTGTCGTAGCCGTTTTCAAAGCATCGCGCATACGTGCAACTGCTGGATCAGCACCATCAGCTGCATGAAGCATTACGCTCGATGAAATAAAAAAAACGCTAAGTACGTAAATTATGGATAAGCGCGACATAGTTTAAAATTTTGTATTAATATCTAATAACAACATATCGTTTTTATAAGTTGGACCAGCTACCTGATCAGCACTCATCCAACGTAAATTAAGCCAGACGCCTTGTGATAGGCCATAACTAGCATTGAAGGTATATCCCTTGTGATTTGTTCCTGGCATGGTGCCGCCAAAATCTGAATCACAAAATCCATCTATGAGAGAATCCGACTCCACATAACGGTAATTAAGTCCTACATTCCAGTCTCCCTTATTTTTTATGACAACATCACCCCACTTTAAGCCAACAAGCCATGCTTGATTACCACCACCAAACACCCCTTGTGACGTTGTTGTAGAATTATCAAAATTATTTACAGCCTTAGACGCAACATGGCCTTTATGGAAAGCAATGTTGTTAACATACTCTGCGTTTAAGCTTAAAGTATTTGGAAGGAAATGTGTAAAATCAATTTGCCCATCAAGTACAACATCATCAAAGGATGAAGCTAAACCAAAGTACTGATATTGATTGATTGCTCCGTAGTTATTGAGAGCTGATGAAATAATATTTCGCAGTGGCATATAGGTATTACCTGACTGCGCATAAGAAGGGCGTGAATCATCTGTATTTCCCATATCACTCGAAGTAAGTGGCGTATAGGGATTCGATAGCTTACCATTGACTTGATCAAAGTAGTATAGAGCTGCAGAGCCTTTAAGAGAAATATCAGTTAGCTTCTCGTAGCGAGCACCCACTTGTACACCATACAACCACTTGTCTTCAGACTTATACTTGGAAGGTTGATTGGATGGAAAATTTAAATCTGTATTAAAAATTGGGAACGCACCTGCTGTTACATAAGTACTTATACTGTCAACTAGCGTATGATTTAAATTAACAGCTGCACCATCAAATCCTAGATCATCGGCCCATAACATTAATGTATTGTTAAAAGGATTTTCAAATCTACCTAGCGTTGCTGACATCGCATGATCCGTAGTAGCATTAATTTGATATTTAATAAATGCACGGTCTATCCAAACAGCATACTTTGAGAAATCGCCTCCTTGAGCTTGATTAGCTCCTCCAAGTGTTTGATTACCTGAAACTGGTTGAGAATCATTACCTGAGCCAAGTCTAAAGCCTGTGCTGAAACCATCAGCAAGTGATACTTCTGCTCCGAAACGAGCTCTAATTCTAAAGAGATTTCTATTTTGGTCTACGTTATATTGAGGAGAAAATTGGGTCCCTGCTACGTCGAACGGAGCACCTGTATTAATTGCATTAAAATTCGGGAAAGCTCCTGTATTATTATTACCAGTTGGATACAACAGTCCTTCGTAACGCATTCTGAAATCACCAAATAAAGCAAAACGAGATACCCATGAAGGGAACGTATTAGGCTGTGCCCAATTATCATGTTTGGCTTCAGCTAAAACATCCTGTTTTAGTTCAGCACGGATTTGGTCTTTTACAGATTGTGGTACGTAGGTCACACGAACGGTGTCATCATCAGACGTATCCTTAGTATTCTTATCATGTGCTTTTGCTGCGTCAGCTTCTGCAAGCTTTATAAGATCAGCACCATCTTGTGCAGTTAAAGCTCCACGTTCAACGAGGCGACGAATAAGGTTAACAGCTACATTTTCAGACACCGTGGATTGGTCTGTAGTTTGACTGTCTGCATAACTTACAGTTGCACTACCACATGCAACAAGTGCGATACATAGCAGTGTACTTAAACGACGAAATGAAGATTTAGATGGCCTTAACATAAATTAATTGGGTCTTTTTGCGGAAACACGCATTACGATAGGCATAGGCATATCGGCTGGAGGAGCTTCACTTAATTGTAGTCCTACGAGTATATCCTTAGTTATTAGAGTATCTAGTGCTAAATCACCTGAAGAATTAACGACTGTTGCTTTCGTAATGCGTCCGAAGGAATCAGCCCAGACGCGAATCTCAATTTTAAATGAAGCGGTCCTAAGTTTAGCATTTTTGTGCAGGGCTGTAGAAATGGAAGTTTGTACTTTGGACGCATACCAACCCCATTTACTGCCTTGTTTATGCTGAGTAACTGGTCCACCAAAGAACCCTCCTCCTCCACCCGCAGCTAGTCCGAATGCATCAGAAGAACCATCTCCTTTTATTGTCGTTCCTAATGCAGCAGGTGCTGGATCTGGAGCTGGTTTATCATCTGGTTTATTCTCAGGATCATCCATCCGAGGCTGTTCAACCATTTTCTGTTCCATCACTTTTTGCTCAGGAACCTTTGGTGGTGGCGGCGGTGGTGGTGGTGGCAAAGGATTAAGCTTTACCATTTCGATTTGCTGAACTTTTGAAGGCTTCTTCGCTTGTGAGTTAAATACTTTAACAACCATAGAAAAGCCAGCGATTGCTAGACACGCAGCAATCAGCACCACTAAGCGGTTACGCTTAATGAATGAAGTTTTTGGTTGTTCATCATCTACCATACTTAATTACCGCGAGGTTTTGTAGCTAAGCCTACTTGGTTCAGACCAACTTTACCTAGTATATCGAGAATATCCATAACCCCTTGATACTGAGTAAGACTATCACCTTTGATTACGATCGGTAAATCAGGGGTTTGAGCTTTTAGTTGATTAAGACGCTGCTCCAATTCAGGTAATGTAACAGGAATTGTATCAATAAATATTTTACCATCGTTATTTATCGTTATAGCTTTTGTTTTAGCTTTAGCTAAACTAGGAGCAGGACTTGCTTTAGGTAAGTTTACCTTAACACCCTGAACCGAGGCTGTTGTCATCAAGATAAAGATAACAAGAAGCACATATGCCAAATCAAGCATCGGTGTAATGTTGATGTCATCGTATGGCTTATCGTCTTGGACTTGCATGGCTTTATTAAATTATTTCTAAAACTTAGCGCTTTTTAGGTTCTTCGTAATATTCAGCCATACGAGTAACGAATTCATCGATAAATACATGCATATCACTCGTAGCGTTTTTAACTCTCGCTAGTAAGTAGTTATAGCCGAATAAGGAAGGAATAGCGACAGCAAGACCTGCTACTGTAGCAACTAGCGCAGCAGCGATACCTGGAGCAATTGAATTAACATTAACATCACCAGCTGCAGCAATTGCAGCAAAGGTAATCATAACACCAACAACTGTTCCTAGGAGACCAAGGAAAGGTCCACCTGAGATTGCAATAGTTAGTAATACCATAGCACTATTCAATTTTTGAGTTTCACGTACTAGCGCTGAGTCTAAACTGGAACGAATAGCCTGAATTGAACGAGCTGATAAAATGCGAGACTGTACTTTTTCTTCAGCAAGTTGACGGCGGCGAATTTCCTCAACGCCAATATGATAAATACGATATACCGAAGCGTTTTTCATTAAACGTTGGTCATCTTTAGTGATACGACCACCTAACGTACGAATATTTTCTAAGTCTTCGCTATCTAAGGCAGTAAGGTCATTTGCCATATGATTCCAATGTTTCATGAATATCTGGTTAGCTTTACTGGTAGCATTGAGATAACCAGCTTTTGTAATCATCACATACCAACTAATAACCATCATAACACATAAAATTCCAATAACTACCCAACCATCAAGTGTAAGTGAGTGTAGAATAATTCCAAAATAACCATTATTTAGCCAGCTGAGCCAATTCGTAGGCACTTCTTCTTCACCGAGGCTAATGATTTTGCCCGCAAGATCTCCACCCTGTTCAAGCGCTTGAAATTTTATATAGCTAGGTGAGCGAGCAATTTTAGAAATAACGAGCTCATCAACTTCGCCAGAAAAACCATAATTACTAATTGTAAATACTCCACTAATTGCAGGAAGTGCATTCGCTAATATAGCAGCACTTTGCCCATCAACATATAATTCAATCTTTCCACTATCAGAAACAACAGTGTAGTTGTGCCATGAACCGGCTGTTATAGCTGTTGTTGCCAACGCTTGAGATTTATGACCAGAGTCAACGACTTCAACGAATGGCTTACCTTGCTCTAGGCCAACAGTAAATTTTGTTGTAGCAGACCCACGGGAAATAATTTCTTGTGTACCATCAATACGACTGTCTTTTGCCCAAAAACTAAGCGTAAAAGTTGCTCCTTGATTCCATACGAGTGAAACAGAGTCAGGTATTTGTATAGTGTTGTGACCATCAAATCTGACACCTGTACCAATCATTGCACCATCCACAAATAAACCTGCAGCTTTTGCAGAGTTTGTCATGCCGCTAAAATCAAACGCTGGCTGTCCGTGTTCAGTAAAGTGATAAACAAGCACCGTATTGGCATCATAGGTTGCCTTATAGTCTTCTACTTTAGGTACATTCTGTGATGCATTGCCGTAGTAGAGCCAAATACTTGTTACAGCATTTGCCTGTAATGCAGGAATCTTTACCCAAACAAATCCTGTGTTTAGCAATGAATCGAACTTTTCAATATGATAAGACAATAATGTCTTATCATCAGAAGCTAGAAACCTTAGGTCAGAGCCATCTGGTTTTGCTGAAGCAAATGAAAAGTTTGAGTCAGATAGTCTAACTAATACGGCTATGTCGCCTACTTGATCAGTAAAAGCCACACCCTTAGCAGTAAGATCAATATTGATTTTCTTACGAGCTGACCAATCACTATTCCACCATGCGTTTGCACGAGCAGGTAAAGCAATAACTACTATAGCACTTACAATGATGTATAGGGATAATAATTTGAGCTGTCGTTTCATAAATAATTAATTAAAAGTCAGACCATATTCTAAATGTTAGCCGTGGTTCATTAGCCTTGGTCGGCGAACGGTTAATAAGCGGCATGGCTACATCGATTGAGCCATTAAAGTGTTCATCAAACTTAAGATGCGATCCGATACCGTAGCTTGCTAAAGCAAAACGCCATGCTTGTTCAGGTAATGCATCAATTGCAACAACTGCACCTGCATCGTAAAATGCATATAAACGCCAATCGTTTTTATTAGCGTTAACGGATTTGAAGATGTTGGGACTTCTCATTTCAAAGGATGCAAAGGCACCATTATCACCAACAACTTCAGACTCCAAATATCCCCTAACAGTAGACAAACCACCGCCACTTATTTGCTCACTATCTATTAGTGCTTGATCAGATAATTGTCCCTGTAATTTTGCGTAGAGTTGGAAATTATTACTAAAATTATATGTCTGCGAAATATCTCCTTTAAGTGTTAAGTAATCTCCACTTGCTTGATATCTACGCGTATCGAATTGAGAAGAACTACTTCCTGCACCACGTATTCCAAAATTTACACCTATATTTAGTTCAGTAGTACCTGACTTTTCTAATAAAGTAGCACTATACAAAACGCTTAGAGGAACGTAAGAAATAGGAGCTGTAAGCGTATTAGTACCGATGGAGACATTTTGATCGTAATGCTTATAGTCAGCTCCAAAGCTTAAGGATTCATAAAATGAACGAGCGCTAGGTAACTCTACAATAGCTTTAATACCTGCGGTCTCACCACGTCCGGCAACACTGGTACCTCCAAGTGTTGAAACATTACTATCTTGTTTAGTAGCTTGTATAATTAAACTTATACCGTTCAATCCTGAAGCTCTTACTAAATAATATCCACTCACAACCTTGGCATCATTCACTTGTTGCGGTGAAACTTGAAAGCTTACACCAAGAGCGTTTGTTGTCTGAGCAAAATTTGAATCACTGATAGAACCATTAATTCGAAGTGGTTTTGTATTGGCGCTATACCTATTGTTTAATTCTAAACTTCCATGTATAGGATTTGAGTCTTTAACATTTAAATTTATATCAACAGTACTTGGTGTTGAACCAAGACTTAGCGCAGGAGTAACTTGCCTATCTGGTATCTTATTTATGTTAATTATATCAGAAGTAACCTGATTAAAATTAGGGACAGTACCTTCTGCTACTGAAGGAACACTATTTTTAATTTCCTTAGGAGAAAAATATTTAGCACCTGCTACATGTAATTTTTCGATCTTAGCTTCAATTACCTGTATATATACAATGCCATGTTTACCATCTTGAGGCGGTATTTGAACCGTGACAGTTTGATACCCTTTTGAATGGTATAAATTCTCTAAAGCTAATCGTGCTTTTTCTACGTCATCTCGTGTGCGTCCTGGGCCTAAATAGGGATACACCGATTTTTCAATATCCACTTTCGAAAGAATATGAGAGCCTTTTACTCTATATTCTTTAATAAAAAGTTGCTGTGTTTGAACACTTTGCTGTTCAACACTTAATGTATCCGCACGCAAAAACAAACAACTCGGTGACAATAAAATCACACAAGTTACAACAACGTATATTTTTTGTCTTAATTTCAAATTAAAGCTTATAAACATTAAGAACCCCTAGGCTATCAAGCATAGGGGTTCTTCTGTCAATTAGGCGAAGTAATTATTGTACTTCGTAAACTTCGACTAGAGCACTGCCTGTACCACCGCTAGCACTCGTAACAACTGCTGAGTAATTTCCTGGAGGAAGTGTTACTAATACAGCTGAGTCTTTGCTACCTGTGTTGAATGGCTGTGCACCAACTGTAGCCGAGAAACTACCAAGTTGAGCACTATTTGCCCAACCAGTATTAGTAGCAACGACTACATTTGGAGTCACACTTAAGTTATAAACAACGAGTTTTGGGTCAGCTAATACATTAGGTACGCCGAAATTAGCTAGGCTTGGACCAGTTGCACGAATTAATACAGTTTTAGAAGCACCACTAATTACAAATCCTGCTGTTAAATTACCGCCAGCACCGATTGCATTAAGAGATGAAACATTTACAAGTCGAGTTGTTGTAGCTGTAGGTGAAGTAGTAGCGTCATAAATTTCAGCTATAACTTGACCACCCTGACCACCATTACCAGTTACTTGTACTGTATAACCACCAGCAACTGAAGGAAGAGCTTGAACTAAAGCTGCATCATTTGGATTTGCTGATGTATTAGCAAATGCACCAGTAGCTGCATCAGCTGCAGTTACAGCTGTACCATTAGAAGTTGGTGAATTCCAATCATCGTTAGAAGCGACAACCGTAGAACCCTTAAGAACAGATTCTGTAGGATTTTGCATAACACCTGTTAGTCCAAAACCTGCTAAGGCTTGACCTGATGCACGAATTAATAAATTCGATGAACCTGATGTACCTGCTCCACCGTTAACCAAACCTAGTGTTAATGTACCATTATTTGCAACAGGTGCTAATACTGATAAGTTAATCAGACGGCTGAAAGAACCAGCTGAAGCTAATGAAAGCGTAGCTGCAGCACTAGTGTTTGAACCAGAGGAATTGGTTGCTACTACCGTATATGATCCAGTTTTGTTAGCCTGAACATTTGTTAAGACAAGCGTACTATTCGTTTCACCTGCAATAATGTTACCATTAAAGTACCATTGATAGCTAGGAGCAGGAGTACCAGTAGCTGCTGCGTTAAACACAATTGTACCACCTGCTATAGCAGTTTGGCTGATAGGATTAATCGTGAAGCTATTAGTACCTTGTGCTGTCTTAAAATATGTTGGAGAACCACTATAAGTTAAAACACCACTAGCATTTAAGCCAAATGTACCAACATATGCTGGCGCAGTTGTACCTGAAGCTACTTGGTATAAGTCAGCAGCGGAATAGCTACCTGCAGCAATCGTAGTTGATACATCAACTGTTGGATTGAAGTAGTTAAAACTAACACCAGCTTGTAATGTATTTTGATAAGACCAGCTTCCAGCTAAGTTAGGATTAATAGTGGTAGCATAAGTGCTATTAACAGTAGGAGTTGTTCCTGATAAACTGCCTGGAGCAGAATTGTACAAGGACTCTATTGCTTGAGAGGCTTGTGAAACTGCACCACGGCTTAATGAAGAAAGAACCCATGGAGTTGATTGTGTACCTACGGTAGTCTCAGCACACGTTGCCCAAACAGTAGGAGCTGGTTGAGTTGCGCCAGCAGGACCAGAAGAAATACGTCCTGTTGAACCAACAATACCCCAGTATAGGTCTGTACGTGATGCCCAGTTTGAACCATATGCTGCGACTATGTCTGCAACATTAAGTTGAGTAACTACTGCATTAGCACTTGAAGCTACACCTGAGTAATTACTTATAGGGCCTAGATCAACTTCTAGGTTAATGCTTTGACCCTGACCACTCGTAGCACGAAATCCTAAGATTAAATCATTAAGATTGGCAGTGATAGCTGCCTGAGAATTTATTACGAGGCTGCCACACGCTATTAGGCCAGCCAAGATTAGTTTATTTTTCATGTTTATTCTAAGCGTGTGAAATTAGTTGTGATTAATAACGCCACCTTCAACAGAGCGAGAAACATTCATTGAAGTGAGTGAAACTCCGGAATAGTGCGCTTCAACGTTAGCAATCTGCTGAACTAATTGGTTAGCTACAGTCTTAGCTGGTCCTGATATTGTAGGAAGATAATCTAAGTGTTCATATGACCAAAATGTATATACACCATTTGTGATATTTGTAGCTGTAGATGGAATTGGATCTCCACTTGCTGCTAATTGACCAGACACGCCATTATAGTTTAAGATAAAAGCAGTTGATGGAGATTTGATAGCAGCTTGAGCATCACCAGCACCTAGATAAGTAATTAGAGCAAACTTACCACCAAATTGGTCACGAGCATTAACATCTACAGGAGTATAAATTACTTTTGCTACGTTACCACCACTTGCAATACCTGAATGACCGACAGGGAATGAAAGACCGTCAACCGTATTTGCTGGATATGGCATAATGCCTGTGATTGTAGAAGCACCAGCTGTACCTGGATAACTTGGAATTGGGAATGTAACATTGTTAGAAATAGAACCACCGAAACCAGGAGCATATTGTACAGGTGAACCGAAAACACCAAATCCTGACTCAGCAAAAGCGTCTAAACGCGTACCAGAATCTTCATCGCGACCAACTGGATACATAGTAACAGGTGCATCTGCTGAATTACCAGTTAAGAGAGAAAGCGGAAGACCAGAGGATAGAAGAAGTTTAACTTGAAGTGATGAAATATTAGTAACGGAACTGAGACTTGATTGAACGGTTGTGTCATTTGAGCAACCCATTACCCAGAAGAAAGGAACAACACCGACTAATTGATCAACTAAAGTAGTGAAACCAGGACCATATGCAAAAGAAGAAGCTTGGTAGGAGTCAGCTAAACAAATATCAGCAGGAGCAGCTGGATCCGTGTTAGCTGCTGATGCTGTTACAGCAGTTGTTAATGTAGTTGTTGTTGCCAATGAAGTTTGAAGCCAACCCGTTGAACCTGAGAATAAAATTTGTGGGCTTTGTTGTGCTAATGACTGAACACCACCAACTGATCCCTGTAAGCTCGTTTTGATAACAACAGGATAATTACCTACTTTAGTTGTACCGCTTACAACTAACTGTGCTGCACTACCTAAAGTTGTACTGTTACCAGCGATTAGGTAACCGGGATTCATAATATCAACAATCGCGTTATTCAGTGCTGAACGGAATGCAGTTGAACCCGAGATATGGATAACAGTTTGAGCGGATGAGATTCCGGCCAACGCTAAGGTAATAATGCCAGCGGCAAACGACTTAAGTAATGCTTTCATTTCTTCTATTTGGTTTTTAATTTACCCAGCATACAGGATATATGCTGAGTGATTTATTTATTATGGTTACTATGCTAAGTTACCAATATCCCATAGTCTTGTTACAAACCTATGGCCCAATTGTCACAAACACGTGAAGAATTAAACAATCTTAAGGTATTAGAACTATAAAACGGGTGTATTTTTATAGGATAAAAGACGTTGTATCATAGATAAAAAAATAAACAATTTAATGCCTTGGTATTAACATAAATAACTAGAAGCAATAAGCATATGTTTTTTACACTTAAAAAGGTCATTTCGTATATATTTATGCCAATGCCACTATGTTTCGCACTTCTGTTCATAGGTTGCTTACTTTGCTGGTTTAAATCCTATAGCAAATTGGGAAAACTCATCTTTAGCGTTGGGCTATGTTTATTACTCATTTTATCGAATACCACTATAAGCACTATGCTTATAAAGCCTCTTGAATATAGATTCCCTCCTATAGTTCTAAAAACACAGAAGGAAGCGCCTTACGAACTAAAGAACTGTAAATACATCGTAGTTTTAGGCTCCTCTAACAGTGAAGACTTAGATAGATCAGCACTATCTAGGCTATCTAGTTCAGGTTTATCACGATTAACTGAGGCTCTACGTATAGCAAAAGCCCTACCCCAAGCTAAAATCATAGTATCAGGACCAGCATATGATGGCTACCCCTCGCATGCACATGTACTAATATCAGCTGCTAATGAACTTAATTTTAACGAAGATAGATTTATAAAAATCGAAACCGCCAAAGATACTGAAGACGAATCCTTTGAAATAAAAAAAATTGTAGGATCCAATCAGGTAGTTTTAGTAACATCAGCATGGCATATGCCTAGAGCCATGCTCCTATTTCATCATCAAGGTATTAAAACGGTAGCGTGTCCTACTGATTACTCAACACGCTTATATCCACCTAATAAAGAAATAGATTTTAGTCAGATTAATTCATCTTTATGGCGTAGCACGTGGGCAATCCATGAACAATTAGGCTTATTGTGGTTAAAATTCAAATATTCGCTTCATTCAGGAAATAACCACGTAGAGTAACTTAATTTCGACCATTGTTACAGTTATGTATCGTAGTTAGTTTTTCTTTCCTTTATATAAAATTTAATACCATCGTACTAGTTAGCTAAACAAATTTATAAGCAATACGTTGAGCGACTAATGAAAAAAAGCTTTACTAGTATCATACTAATCAGCCTCTTATATTCGACCACTTTAGCTCAAATTCTAATCAATGGAGCTGGCGCAACTTTTCCTGAGCAAATTTACCAAAAGTGGTTTTCTGAATACCAAAAGATAGATCCTAGTGTAACTTTTAATTATCAAGGAATAGGTTCAGGTGGAGGACAAAAGCAGATACTATCTGAAACCGTGGACTTCGGTGCTTCTGATGGACCTATGTCAGATCAAAACATTTCGAAAGCGCCTCGCACACTATGGCACATACCTATAGTAGCTGGAGCAGTTGTCATTAGTTATAACCTACCGGGAATTAATTCACTAAATTTAGATGGAGAAACATTAGCTCAAATATTTTTAGGTGAAGTTACAAAATGGAACGATCCACAAATAGCTAAACAAAATAAAAACATAAAACTACCCAATAGAGACATTGTTGTCGTGCATCGTTCTGACGGCAGCGGAACTAGCTTTATCTTTACTGATTTTCTTTCCTCGGTAAGCAAGACATGGAAAGCTAAAGTAGGCAAAAACACTGCTGTAAACTGGCCTGTTGGATTGGGTGGTAAAGGTAGCGCTGGTGTCGCTAGTCAAATTAAACAATCGTTAGGTGCAATTGGATACATCGAATTGGCATATGCACACCAAAATCAATTACCCGTTGCCGCTATTAAAAACAAATCTGGAGAATATATTTCGCCTAATCTACAAAGTGTAAATGAAGCTATAAATTGTGCAAGTATACCTAGTGATTTCAGATTCTCCATGGTCAATCCAAACGGTTTAAAGGCATACCCCGTAGCAGGAGCATCCTGGTTACTCATTTACGCCGAACAAAAAGATCCTGTAAAAGGAAAGAAAATGATAGAATTTCTACATTGGGCTTTTACTAAGGGCGAAATGTACGCTGAAGCTTTGGATTATGCACCACTTCCTGAACCACTTGTAAGACGTGCATTAGCAAAGGTTGATCAAATTAAGTACTAAATAAGCTCAAAAAAGTTAATTTTACCTAATAAACTTAACACAACTTCGTTCCTATCTAAAGGATAGTGCTGTTATAACTCAATTTGTCACAATTCAATCACGTTTGTTTCTTGCATGAATCTAAGTTCGTCTAGAAATTATTAACAGTATTATTTAATAAACCCTTATAAACGATGCCATCCCTCTTAAGACTCTTTCGTAAAGATGAACGTTTTTTTGATTTGCTAGAAGCAGCCTCAGAAGAAGCACGTACAAGTGTCATTTTATTTGCACAATATCTACAAGGTCTAAAAAACGGAGGGAGCCCCGCTAACCTCGATGCATTCGTTGTTTCAAGACGTGAAGAAAAAAGATTACGTATCGAAATGACGGCTGCCCTCAGCAAAACGTTTATAACTCCTATTGAACGTGAAGACATAGAAGCTCTTTCATCAGCATTATATCGAATTCCAAAACAAGTTGAAAAAATTGTAGAGAGAATGTCGATATGCCCATTTACAATACCTTTAGATGGATTTCAACGCCAGGCTCAACTTATGCAAGAGGCTGTTGAAGACGTAGCATACATGGTTCATCAGCTAAGAAACGGTGCTTCATTAGAAAGAATGAGTACAGCAAACAGTAGATTACAATATGCAGAAGGCGAAGCTGATAAAGTAATTCTGAATCTACTAAGAGATTTACACTTCAATTGTGCAGATGTTAAACAACTTGTTATCTTAAAAGAGCTATACGAATTAACTGAACATGCTATAGATCGTTGTCGCACAGCTGGTAATGTGGCTATTCAAATAGCTCTCAAGAACTCTTAAATAACTAGCCACCAATGATCCTGTTCCTTCTGGTTCTTGTGGCTGCACTAGCCTTTGAATTTATCAACGGCTTTCACGATACAGCGAATGCCATAGCTACGGTTGTATCAACACGTGTACTTACACCAAGAGCTGCCATCTTATGGGCAGCTTTTTGGAATCTGCTTGGCGCACTAGCAGGAACAGCTGTAGCAACAACAATCGGCAAAGGTATTGTAGACATTAATACAGTTACAATGCCAACCGTACTCTTCGCTTTACTTGGTGCGATCATATGGAACTTAATTACGTGGTGGCTAGGACTACCATCAAGCTCGAGTCATGCATTAATTGGAGCTTTATGCGGTTCTTCATTTGCAACTTCTGGTAACAATTGGATGGTTTTAAACTGGAGCAGCGGCATTTGGCCTAAAGTAGTACTACCAATGCTTGTATCACCCATCTTAGGATTCCTAGGAGGTTTTATAATAATGTGGATTCTGAGGATTATTTTAAGATCATTAAGTCCTAGACTAATCTCACAAGTCTTCGGCAAAGCTCAGCTTCTAAGTGCTGGATTTATGGGATGGGGTCACGGCTCAAACGACGCCCAAAAAACGATGGGTATCATTACCCTTGCTCTTTTTACTGGAACACAAACTGGCATTTTTAAAAATCTACCTGAGTGGGCTTCATTTTTACATGTAGCTGAATTTAAATCAGTACCGTTTTGGGTCGTATTATTATGCGCCATAACCATGTCGTTCGGTACTGCAGCAGGTGGTTATAAAATCATTAAAACGATGGGACACCGTATGGTAAAACTACAACCCGTAAATGGTTTTGCTGCCGAAACGACTGCAGCTCTTATTATTTCCGGTGCTAGTTCTTACGGGGTTCCTGTTTCTACTACTCACGTAATTGCTACATCAATCATGGGTGTAGGAGCAACTAAACGCTTTAGCGCAGTAAAATGGGGTATCGTAGGTAGAATCGTATGGGCCTGGGTACTCACCCTACCTATCACATTCATTTTAGGATACGTATTAACAAGACTTTACCATTAATTAGAGGCGAGTGGTAATGTAAAAATAAAGGTAGAGCCTTTTCCTAATTCGCTCTCTACCCTAACATCTCCTCCGTGTGCCTGGACCACATGCTTAACAATAGCTAAGCCTAAACCAGTGCCACCTTGCTCACGCGATCTAGCTTTATCAACTCGAAAGAATCGTTCAAATATCCTAGCATGAGACTCTTTAGGGATACCAGGGCCGTCGTCAGCAACACGTACCTCAATCATAGAATCATTAACTGAAGCTGATATCTGAATAGAACCTTCGGTTTGTCCGTATTTAATAGAATTATCAATGAGATTTGAAAGTACTTGTCTAAGCCTATTTGGATCAGCTTTAGCATATATGGATTCATCAACTAAATTTAGGATTTTAGTACCCTTCCGATTTGCTGCTGAAGAAAGATCTTCACTTATCTCGACTATAGCCGCATGCAATCCTACCGCCTGAAACTGTAACTGTAAACGACCTGAATCAAGGGCTGACAGTAGAAGTAAATCATCAATTAAGAGTGAGAGCCTATTTGCATTCCTCTCAATGATATCTAAGAACCTTATCAAAGTTTTAGGTTCGTCCTTAGCACCGTCAATAAGTGTCTCTACAGCACTCTTAACCAGCGAGAGAGGTGTACGCAATTCATGACTCACATTACCAACAAATTCCTGTCTCACTACTTCCAAATCACGTATACGTGTAAGATCGTGAAATACTAAAATCGCACCATCGTACATGCCTTCACGATCACGTAAGGCTAATGCATTAATTTGCAAGAAACGTACAGGATTAGGACCCTCTATTCGTATTTCATGACCCAAAACTTCAGAAACCATCTCCAACTTTGAAATAATAGCTGTAATTTCATAGTGTCTAACAACCTCAATTAAACTCCTACCCACAGCAGGATTTTTAAATCCAAAAAGCGATGCAGCAGCGTTATTACTTAGACGAATAATTCCTTTTGTGTCTAAAACAATGACACCCTCAATCATACGATCAAATAAGGTAATCGTACGAGAAGCCTGTTCTTTTAATTCTGCCTCACGCAAGAGCTGTTGTTGCTCAAGCTCAACAGTCTTTTCAGCTTCCAATTTGTGAACACGACTTCGCTCAATAATCCAGCCTACGCACGATACTATAGCTATAAAAATCGTGATTATTAAATAGAACGACATCAGCTTATTAAATTATTCACCTATAAAGCGGTAACCTACTCCCCTTACTGTTTCAAGATAACTAGCTGAGGATCCAAGCTTTTCTCTTAAACGTCTCATATGTGTGTCTACAGTCCTACTATCAATCGGATTTTCATAACCCCAAACGTCTTGTAGTAAACGCTCACGAGACTGAACTCTTCCTCTACGTTTTGCTAAAATTTCTAGTAAATTAAACTCAGTAAGCGTTAAAACGATTTCCTGTCCAGAAATTTTAACAACATGCGTTGGCACATCGATTTCAATTTCTCCAATTTTAATATAACCACTGCTATCGCCGGGAGTTTTATTCCGAGATAGCAATTTACGGATTCTTAATACAAGTTCCCGTGGACTAAATGGTTTAGTTACATAATCGTCAGCTCCTAATTCAAGGCCTACGACTCTATCCATTTCAGCTGCACGCGCAGTCAGCATGATAATTGGCATGGTAGCTGTAAGAGGATCTCGACGCAATATCTTACATACCTCTAAACCATCCACTTCAGGCAACATAAGATCAAGAACCATTAAATCTGGTTTCTCGTCTTTAGCTGCTGTTAAAGCACGAGTTCCGTCTTTAGCAAATATGGGATTAAAACCTGCTTCACGAAGTTTAAATCCTAATACTTCGAGTGCATCAGTTTCATCATCTACAATTAAAATTTTTGGTTTCATAAAGTTTTTTTATTTTGGTGACGAATATCTACAGCCTCATAAAGATACACTACTTCTTCAGCTATGTTAGTTGCATGATCAGCAATTCGTTCAATACTCTTAGATATCGTCATAAGAGCTAACGCACGGCTAATAGTCGTAGGCCTTTCAACCATATAACTAGCTAGTTCTCGTTGTAATTGGTGATTCAAATCATCAACTTCCGAATCTCGAGGTATTACATTTCTAGCTCTCAAAGGCTCTCTGTTTATAAACGATACAATTGAATCATTTAGCATCCCTAGTGACATAGTAGCCATACGAGGAATATCTACATAAGGCTTTAATTGTGGTTCAGCACCTAGCTCAATTGATCTGCGTGCAATAGTGACAGCAGCATCTCCAACTCTTTCAAGATTTTGAGATATTTTCATAGCAACAGCCGTAAGTCTCAAATCTGTAGCAAGAGGTGCTTTAGCTAATAAGTGTATTGCAACATCATCTACTTTAATTTCAAACCCATCTAAAATATTATCATCTTCAATAACTTGCTTCGCTAAATTATCATCTCTTTCAACCAAAGCTCTAATAGAACGTGCTACTGATGTTTCTGCATGACTCGCCATCGAAAGCAAAGTCTGCTTCAAAACATTCATTTCTTCAGTGTAGTGGCTCATAAGTATTAACCAAACCTTCCAGATACATACGCCTCAGTTTGAGGATTTATTGGATTAGTAAAAATAGATCGCGTATCGCTATATTCTATTAAACGACCTAAGTAGAAAAATGCTGTTCTATCAGAGCAACGTGAGGCCTGTTGCATATTGTGAGTAACAATAACTATAGAAATCTTATCCTTTAATGACTGTATAAGATCTTCTATCCTCATTGTAGCAATAGGATCAAGAGACGAACAAGGTTCATCCATAAGCAATACATCTGGCTGAACTGCCAAAGCTCTAGCAATACATAAGCGCTGTTGTTGTCCACCAGAGAGACTAACTCCCGGTCTATTCAAATTATCTTTCACTTCATCCCAAAGTGCTGCCAATCGCAACGATTCTTCGAGTCGTTGCTTAAGTACTTTAATATCACTAATTCCATTTAATTTGAGTCCAACTAAAACATTTTCAGCTATCGACAATGAAGGAAATGGATTTGATTTCTGAAACACCATACCAACGCGTCTTCTAACATATGAAGCCTCAACATTTTTAGCGTACAAGTCTTCTCCAAATAATTTTACAGAACCTTCCATACGAGCACCATCGGTTACTTCATGCATACGATTTAATGCCCTTAGAAAGGTAGACTTACCGCATCCACTAGGACCTATAATTGAAGTCACTTGATTAGCAGGTAGATCAATTGAAATATCAAAAAGAGCCTGATGTGATGCATACCAAAGTTTGAGATTTTTAATCTCAAAAGCAGTCGTTTGCTGCTTAGTGTTTTTTTGGACATTAGCAGCAAGAAACATCTTATTTTTAAGTTCTTCTATTGCGTTCATACGTTTAATTATACGCTTTTCTACGCGATATATACCTCGCGATTATATTTATACTTAAAACAAGAAACATTAAAATCAAAGCGCCAGCCCAGGCCTGATGATGCAAATCCTCGTAAGGTGAAATTGCATATGTATATATTTGAATTGGTAGCGCAGCTATTGGCTGAGCTAAATTATGGCTCCAAGAAACATTACCCAAAGCTGTGAACAGTAAAGGAGCCGTCTCTCCAGATACACGAGCTATTGCTACTAAAACACCAGTAAGAATACCCTTACGTGCAGTTCTAAGCGTAATAGAAAAAATAATTCTCCACTGAGATAGACCTAGTGCATAACCAGCTTCACGATAACCTTGTGGAACAAGAAGTAACACTTCTTCTGTTGTTCGCATGATTAGAGGAATCATAATTAGGCCTAAGGAAACACCACCTGCATATGCAGAAAAAGTTTTGAAAGGTATAACTAAAACGGCATAGACAACCATTCCCCAAACAATTGATGGAATACCATTAAGTATATCTGCAGTAAATCGCACCCAAGGAACTATTTTTTTATTACCATATTCAGCTAAATAGATACCTCCAAGAATACCTAACGGCACTCCAATTATACTTGCTATAATCAAGAGAACTAATGAACCCACAATAGCATTAGCCATACCTCCACCTAATTCACCCGTGGGCTTAGGTAATTGAGTAATAAAATCCAAACTTAAAGAAGAAGCACCCTCTTTAACTAAAAAATAAAGCATTGATATAAGTGGACTTAGCACAAGCAAGGTAGCCAAACCCAATACTATTGTGATAAATCCATTCTTAAAACGTCTAGAAACCTTAAAGTTACCAGTGGTAGACTGCTGATTTAAATATTGAGAACTAATATTCATTAGGCAGTTTCTAATTTTATTACACTCAACTGCCTTAAGATAAGTTGAGCGACAGCATTAACAATAAGAGTTATAACTAAAAGCACCAAACCAAGTTCAAATAATGAACTTAAATGCATATCAGTGGTAGCCTCTGTAAATTCATTGGCTATGACACTTGCTAAAGTGTACCCAGGAGCAAATAACGAAGAACTAATTTTGGGACTATTTCCAATCACCATAGTGATTGCCATGGTTTCCCCCAAGGCACGACCAAGACCCAAAATACCCGCACCATAAAGTCCACGTTTAGCATAACTAAGAACTGCTATTTGAATAACTTCCCAACGTGTTGCACCTAGAGCATAAGCTGCCTCTCGCTGAATATCAGGTACTGCACGAAGTATTTCACGCGAGAAAGAAGTAATAATTGGTAGTATCATAACTGCTACTACAATTCCCCCAGAGAGCATACTTACTCCATAGATCGGCCCCTTAAACAAAGGAAGGAAACCAAAAAATTCCTGCAATCCTGGATATACATGATCGCGCATCCAGGGGATTAATACAAATATACCCCACAAACCATAAATAACACTAGGTACAGAGGCTAGCACCTCAATGGTAGAAACAATCGGTTGTCTAAATTTAACAGGTGCTATTTCTGTAACAAAAAGAGCACTCCCTACACCCAAGGGAAGTGCTATTAAGAGAGCCAATACCGATGAAACCAAGGTACCATAAATAAACGGTAAGGCACCGTAAATATCTGCTACAGGGTCCCAGGTCGTTGTATGTGCAAATCCAACTCCAAATTGGTGTAATGAGATTCTAGATTTGTCGTATAATTCGTATCCAACTAAAACGATCAAAACTAAAATCACTAAGGCACCTATATAGCTTAACGTTTTAAAACCTAATTCAGGTAATAAATTCGATTTATTGGATATCGAAGTAATTTTAGACTGATGAGAAACATTTTGCATTATTTTATAAATTATTACTGTATAATGAATTGCAAAACGTTACTGACTCTTTAAATGTGAACTAATAATTAAAAATAACTTAATAAACTTAATTATAAATTACTTTTGTTACAATCATGTTAAGGATTTGTGACGTTCATGGTAACTAATATCAATATTCTATATATGATTTATAAAGTATAATTTATACTTAAAACGCCCTTAACATCTAAATATCAATAAGTTGGTAGAACATAACAGAACCGTAAGAATTCAGTCTAAATTTTAAATATAGCTTATTGTCTATACTAAGGATAGGACATAAATTCCCAGTACCTCTCATGGAAATTGAACCATTAGCCGAATTAAACCAAATCACTGACGAAGTAGCGGCTTTGAGTACCAATATGTTTAAAGTTAGGCTACCTTTTATTGATGAATTAAAAAAGTACTCATGGAATAAATTCAAATCAGACTTAATTGCAGCAGCAACATTAACTCTCGTTTCTATTCCACAAGCTATCGGCTTTTCACTTATTTTAAATCTTCCTCCTGCTCCTGTTATAGCAGCCGTTATTATTGGAGGTTTCATTGGTTCTTTATTTTTTTCATCAAGACATCACGTATTTGGACCAACTAGCTCAATTAGTTTAATTGTTGCTGCAACTATAGCTTCATATACGAATGCAACAGGTCTAGCACCCCTGCAGCTAGCTATTTATTTAGGCGCGATGATTGGTTTTATTCAGCTACTAGCAGGCCTGCTAAACTTTGGCGAAATTACGAAATTTATATCTAGATCAGTGGTTGTTGGTTACAGCACCGGTATTGGTGTAGTACTTATCGCAAGTCAGTTACATAATATCATAGGCTTTTCAGAAGATCCACGCGATCGATTCATTACAGACGTATGGAGAGCGGTGCGTAGTCTTGCTAATGTAAGAGTTGAATTCCCCTCTATACTTATAGGAATATTAACTTTCGTTGTATTTCTCATAGTAAAAAAACTTAAACCCTCATGGCCCGAGGCTTTAATTGGTTTAACAACATTAGCTCTTGGTGCTTTTGCCTATGCCCACATGCCAGGTCTTTTTGGACACTCTGCAACACTACCCTTTAGACTTGTTCATGACGAAGGTGCATTAACAGCAGTCATACCAGCTTTTGCTGGCTTCCACTATGGAACGCAAAACGCAAAACTAATTACTGAATTAGCGGGTACTGCTATAGCTATAGCAATTTTAGGTATGCTCGAAGCTGCTTCCATAACAAAAGGCCTTGCAGCACGAAGCGGACAAAAAATCGAACCTAACCAAGAGTTAATAGGAATGGGTGTCGCAAATATTGGCTGTGCGTTATTTGGTGCAGTACCTGGCTCATCTTCTTTTGCTAGATCAGCTGTTAACTATCAAAGCGGTGCTGCAACACAATTAGCGTCTATGCTTAGTAGCTTGGTTGTTATACTTATACTACTTTTTGTAACTCCTATATTCAATTACATACCTGTTGCCGCTCTCGCCGCTCATCTTATTCGCGTAGGCTTTAAAATGATAAATACGCATCAAATTAAAATTGCGTGCCGTTCTACCCGATCAGACTTAATCGTATTTCTAGTTACTTTTATATCCTGTCTATTATTCAAATTAGACACAGCAATTTATATAGGCATAGGTGTATCACTCGCACTATTTTTACAACAAACCTCAACACCTACACTTGTAGAATACATGATTGATGACAGTGGTGCATTAACCGAATTAAACGACCCCGCAAAAAGACCGGATAATCAAATTTCTATAATACACGTAGAGGGGGAACTCTTTTTTGGAGCAGCAGATCTCTTTCAAGAACAAGTAAGATGCTTAGCTGAAAATGAAAATATACGTGTATTTATATTACGCATGAAAAACGCTCGCCATCTCGATGCGTCAACAGTGATGGCTATAGAAACACTTCATGATTTTCTAAGAAAAACGGGAAGGCACTTAATAATAAGTGGCAGCAATCCAGATGTCACTCAGGTTTTAAGAAGAAGCGGTCTATTAAAACAAATAGGTGAAGAAAACTTATTCCCTGCACAGCAAAATCCAACTGCAGCCACTCGCTTAGCTTTAAAACGCGCCAAGGAATTACTCCCTAATCAAACCTCAGAAATACGAATCTTTTACGACCGTCCCCAGGAAGCAGATATGGCCTAAAGATTATGTGACTTGTTCAGTCTCTGCATTTTCTGTTAGCTGAACCAAACTCTTTAGTGATGTAAAGTGTCTGCTCAGATCGAAGTCACCACCAATACCATCAATTAATCGATCAAACATATCACGCTTTGATTGTTTTAATATCTGGATACGTTCCTCAACGGTACCTGCCGTCACCATACGATAGACAAACACTGTATTAGTCTGGCCTATGCGGTGCACCCGATCTACTGCTTGGGCCTCGACAGCTGGATTCCACCATGGATCCAATAAAAATACATAATCAGCTGCGTGAAGCGTAATACCTGTACCCGCTGCTTTAAGCGATACAAGCATCACAGCAGCACCTGATGCTGCTTGGAAATCACGTACAGGCTTTTGACGATCAAGAGTCATACCAGTTAACTCATATCTAGCCAAATCTGGGAAATGTTGTACGAGTGCAGCTCGCACGCGATTAAGTAAAAGCACAAATTGCGAAAAGATAACTACTTTGTGACCGCTACTAACGACTTCTACCAATTTCTCCATAAGGAGGTTAATTTTACCTGAATCACTCAGTGGTGAATTTAACCATGGTAACATATCTGGATCGCAACATGTTTGACGCAACCTTGTTAGTAGAGCCAAAAAGCCAAAAGATTTTTCACGCATCGCAGCACCCACATCATCACCAAGACGAGACAATCCTTCTGAACAGATTCTCGCATATTCTGCTTTTTGAACGTCCGTTAAAGGACATATCAAATCCATTTCAACCTTCTGCGGGAGCTCTTGAGCAACTTCACGTTTAGTGCGTCGCAAAATGAAAGGAGCTAATTGTGCACGTAAACGAACTAAGGTACCTTCCCGGTCACTATTCAAAGAGGATTCAAAACTTGATCTAGAGCCCAATAAGCCAGGTAGTAAAAATCTAAAAATACTCCATAAATCGAGTTGCCGATTTTCAAGCGGAGTACCTGTTAGTACAATTCGGTGCTTAGCTTTTATAGCAAAACATGTCTGCGTTACTTTCGCATCCGGATTCTTAATAAATTGCCCCTCATCTAATACCACATACGCAAAATCATAATTATCCAGAAGACTACGATGCTTACGCAGCTGCGTGTAACTTGCTAACCATACAACAGGTTTTGTATGTGAACTAAAATCATGACCAGATTTTAATATATCAACCTGTAAGTCTGGAAAAAATTTATTTATCTCTTCTCTCCAAACTGGAACCACACTCGCTGGGCATACAACAAGACTTGCTTTATTTTCAATACGACGAGCATCCAATAAAGACAAAATTTGTATCGTCTTACCTAATCCCATTTCATCAGCAAGTAAACCATGACATCCCACCTCACAGAGATGATGCAACCACTCGACGCCTCTTTTTTGATAAGGCCTTAGCCAATCTTTAAGAACGGGAGATTTTGTATCTGGATCTAGTACATTTTTTCTCCAAGCAGATACTTCATCAGACAATGTCACCTTAAGACGAGCATCGTTAAAAAGTGAAAAAACAATATAAGGAGGCAAGCCTTCCGCTGAGGGAATATCATCTAAGTTTTTATTCCATGTTACGTAGGAATTCCACTTATCAGCAGGTAGTGAAACTATACCAAGATTAGGTAAAATTACTGGTCCCCCATTCCGTTTCAAAAGAACAGCAATTTCGGTATCTGTAAGCATTCTCTCACCAGCTCTAAAAATCCATCGTAAGTTGAGACCTACATCATTAGCTGATCCATTACCGGTTGGTGAGCGTCTTTCAGCTACAGCTTCTAATTCAATTACTCTTGTTCCTTTAAGTAATTTCTCGGACCTATCATCAAGCTCTACATTAAATATTTTACGCCATGCAGGAAGTGTAACTTTAAGAAAATTAGGTATCTCTACTAAAGACTCTAACAGATAAACACCCGTATCTTGATCATAATGGAAGTGCGCTTTACGAGCATAAGAAGCAAGTCCTATGAGTTTTGCACGTTCTCCAGAAGTAACATGAGCTATACCCTCTCCATGTGATTCACGTCCTAAAGCAGGAACCCTATTTTTCCCTGAAGTATCGGCCCAAAAAGCCTGAAATGTTAATCCTGCCGATTTTGTCTTAAATACTAAAACAAGTGCTCTTGTTATGCCTAGACTAGAAGGTCGCTGTTGAGAATTTAAAGGACTTGCTCGATTAGGTGTATGGTCCAGTACAATCGACCCAGCTGGACGCCTGGACCCGTCTGGAAGAGGAGAGATTTCGTCAGCAACAAGCTCTTCAATCTCATGTAGTCCAGCTACAGCTAAGGCATGAGCTAATTCCTTATCTGTTGAGGAAGATCTAACTGTTATACCTGATTCAGGCCACTCTATGACTGCATATTCATCTTTTTTATCAATACGGCGATGAATGATAGCGTCTTTATCAGTTAGTTCTAATTCCCTTACCTCTCCTTCACGGTAAATACGTCTGCCTTCCTCTAGCTGTTCAGCAGAAAAAGCATCCGCCCAGTCATTTTCTAACCTTTCAAACCAAAACTCTAGCGAGTGTGGAGTATAGAAGCGTTTTGGACCGTGCGATAGCATCCCCTAAAAGTAAAGAAATTAGCCAATTTAACACATACACTGCAACCTCAAATTAAGTCTAAAAACGATTAAATTCATGTCTTATTACAATTGAGTTACATAGTCTTAAAAACAGTAAATTTTGTATAACCCCTATTTTACTGCTTGCGGCATTCTTAAGAGCGGTTTGCGTAGTTATGAGGCATGTCACTGCACGATATACCCGCTCATCTGTTATTATCCAATGCCTAGCTCACCAACAAACACAGCGCTATATACTATAACTGAAGCTGAACTTTTTAGTCAGCTTTCTAGCTCTGCTAGTGGCCTCACATCCGAACAAGCAAGTGATGTACTTAAAAAAGTAGGTGCTAATACAGTCGCAGCGGGGAAAAAGAAATCAATCATCCAAGATATTTTTGAGAGGTGTAAGAATCCTCTAGTTATACAACTATTAATTATAGCAGCACTGTGCTACATAACGGGAGACTTACCCTCTACCTTTGTTGTATCTGGTATGGTACTTCTCAGCGTAATTCTTTCCTACGTACAAGAAAGACGATCTTCACATGCTGTAGAAAAACTACAGAAAATGGTGAAAACGAATGCCATAGTTGTTCGCAATGGTAAAGAAACTGAAATTCCTCTCGATGAAGTAGTTCCCGGGGATATCGTTATTCTTGCAGCCGGAAGTATCATACCTGCAGACCTACGCATATTAACAGCTAAAGATTTTTTCGTAACGCAATCAGCCCTAACAGGCGAATCAATGCCAGTAGAAAAATCAGCTGATAGTACACAGCCAGCTAACCGAGTTTCTTTTGAATGTACGAATGCTGTTTTCATGGGTAGCAATGTACTCAGCGGCTCAGCTCGAGCAATAGTACTAGCCACAGGCTCGAACACCTATTTTGGCTCATTAGCAGAAAAGCTTCTCTCAAAGCGCGAATCTACAAGCTTTGATAAAGGTGTTCAAAGTTTTACATGGCTAATGATTCGCTTCATGGTGGTAATGGTATCTTTTGTATTCCTAATTATAGGCTTTAAAGAACATGGAGAACACCACTGGTTAGAAGCACTCATGTTTGCACTATCAGTAGCCGTAGGTCTAACACCTGAGATGCTACCGATGATTATGACCGTGTGTCTTTCTAAAGGCGCACTCATGATGTCCCGAAAGAAAGTTATTGTTAAGCATCTTCACGCTATTCAAAACTTCGGGGCTATGGATATTTTATGTACTGATAAAACAGGTACATTAACTCAAGACCATGTAGTTTTAGAGCGCTATGTAGACGTAACTAACCGCATTAGTGAAGACGTACTAAGATATGCCTACATGAATAGTTTCTACCAAACAGGTCTACGTAATCTATTAGATAGAGCCATACTCTCACACAGCGACCTAGACGTAGAACGTAATTGCCGCAAAGTTGATGAAATTCCATTCGACTTTAAACGTAGACGCATGTCTGTAGTTATAGACTACGAAGATCGTCACGTACTTATTTGTAAAGGTGCCGTTGAAGAGATCATTAATGCATGCGAAAACTATCAAGTTGATGAGGATATCAATCCACTCATTCAACTAATCCGTGATGATATCTTAGATGAATATCGCAGTTTAAGTGCTCAAGGCTACCGAGTTTTAGCGATTGCATACCGAGAGTTTGATCGATCAAAGCAAAGCTTTAGCGTACAAGATGAATCTGAGCTAATTTTACTAGGTTATGTAGCATTTTTTGATCCTCCAAAAGAAACCTCTGCTCGAGCAATCGAAGCTCTTCAAAAAGCTGGTGTAAGTGTAAAAATATTAACTGGAGATAATGAGCTAGTAACACGTAAGGTATGTGAGGACGTACACTTAGATATCTCTAAAATTATTACCGGCCCTCAACTCTCACAGCTATCTGAGGAAGCCTTCGCCGATGAAGTATCAAAATGTAATGTCCTAGCACGATTAACCCCTGATCAAAAAGAAAAAGTAATTAAAGTGCTACGCTCAAAAGGTCATGTCGTTGGCTTCATGGGTGACGGAATTAACGACGTATTAGCAATGAAAGCTGCAGACGTAGGTATTTCAGTAGATACCGCTGTAGACGTTGCTAAGGAATCAGCTGATTTAATTCTTTTAGAAAAGAGCTTACTTGTATTAGATGAAGGTATACTAGAAGGACGCAAAGTTTTCGGAAACATCATTAAGTATATTAAGATGGGTGCTAGTTCCAATTTCGGAAACATGTTCAGCTATCTAGGAAGTAGCTTCATGTTAAAATTCCTACCAATGGAACCAATCCAAGTTCTGGTAAATAACCTACTCTACGATGTATCACAAGTAGGCATCCCCCTAGACAATGTTGATGCAGAGTATACTGAAAAACCAAGACGTTGGAACATTAAGAGTATTCAAAACTTCATGTTCTTTATAGGACCCATAAGCTCGATTTTCGATTATGCTACATTTTTCCTAATGCTCTACTATTTTAATTGTAAAGCGTGGGAGCTACCTGGAGTTAGTTCCTTAGATAAAGAGCATTATGAAAAGCTATTCCATACAGCTTGGTTTGTTGAATCATTGGTTACTCAAACGCTTATTGTTCACATTATAAGAACGAGAAAGATTCCGTTCTTCCAAAGTAGAGCTAGTACCGTGATGCTATTTACAACCGTTCTGATTATGGCAATCGGAGCATGGCTTCCTTACTCACCATTAGCCTCTTACATAGGACTAGTGCCATTGCCAGCTGTATTCTTTGCTTGGCTAGCGCTATTTGCATTACTCTATAGCTTATTGACTCATGTTGTTAAGTCTTGGTTTTATCGCAGATTCGGAATGGACTGATAGCAGACACTGGTCTAATTACATTATCTCATTCTTATGCGTAGCATCCTTACAGCACTTCAAGACGGTCGTCTATTCGAATTACCCGAGGGAGCCGATAAAGCTCGTGTACTCGCATTTTTAGCTCGAATTTTAGACGCGAACCCAAACATTGAATCTGGTTTAGATGCTGGTGATGAAGTAGTTCGCAGAGAACAAGAAGGCAATACAGCCATAGGTTTAGGTGTAGCAGTACCTCATGTTCGTGGAAGAAAAGAAGAAGGTGAACTATTCTGCGCTATTGGATGGTCAGCTCAAGGCGTCAACTACCAAGCTGCTGACGAAAAGCCTGTTCACCTTGTAGTCATGTACTACATTCCTGGTGCTCAAAAAAATATCTATTTAAAAGAAATTTCTAGCTTATTTAAGGCTATTAAAAAAAGTGGTGGTATTGAACCTATATCGGGGGCAACAGATTTAAATGCAGTTAGAAACCAGCTACTTGACTGGGTAAGTTCCGGCTTAGGAGATGTAGGACCTGAATCTGTCGCTCGGATGATCAGACTTGAAGTCAAAACAGCCCAAGCTACGCATGATGTTAATCAAGCTCAGCACATAATATCTGCCCCAGCAGACGGATCTAAGGTTAGTTCGTTTAGCGTACTAAGCACTCCTAATTCCACATATGTATTAGGCCCAGACACCGAGTGGACCAAAACACTCGAAAAAGATCCTAAACTTAGCACAAATCTAGCAGCAGGACACACCTTTAGTATTCCCGGTTTTTCAATCATAGTTACGTCCAGCAAAAGCTTCGCTGGTTCGCGCGTTCTTTATGAATGCCTAGCCGTACATACTAGTTAATAACTAAGTGAGATTTCACGATTTGTTACAATCAAGTTACCGTTATAATCACTCTGATTGTAGCCTTATTGTCACATAAGCGTCACGCAATAGCCATGTGAATAAGTTAATGTGGTATACACCCGTTAACATACACATGTGAAAATTGCCTTTGTAACTGAAACTTTCCCGCCTGAAATTAACGGTGTAGCAATGACTTTTGGAGTCATTACTAGAGAACTTTCTAGACGTCACAACGTTACCGTTTATAGACCAACCCGAAGTGATTTAGCTCAACGTGAGAAAAATTCTGAGATTAAAGAAATTTCATTACCTGGCCTTCCTATACCAAAATATCCTGAATTACGTCTAGGTCTTCCAGCACATGGTAAATTAAAAAAATATTGGTCTAACGATAGACCTGATTTAGTCCATGTCGCAACTGAAGGTCCACTTGGAGCGTCTGCAATCAGTGTAGCAAAAAAGTTAAAAATCCCAGTAACCTCTAGCTTTCATACGAACTTTCATACCTATACGAAACATTACGGTATAGGCGCTTTTAAAAATGTAGCTATTTGGTGGTTACGGCATGTACATAACAGAACTTTAGCGACATTCACACCTACGGAAGAGCTCATTGAAGAATTAAACGCAGAAGGGTTTAAAAATTTAGCAATATTATCGCGTGGTGTAGACTCAACACAATTTGGTGTTCAAAGAAGATCTGAAGAATTAAGAGCTAATTGGGGCGCTAAGCCAGATGATCCTGTAGTTTTACACGTAGGACGAATGGCACCTGAAAAAAATTATACGCTTTTATTTAAAGCTTATAAACGCATGCAAGCAATTGCACCTAATGCCCGCTTTGTCATGGTTGGAGATGGACCACTCAAATCGCGTCTTGAAAAAGAATTTCCTCATGCGATCTTCACAGGCTTTGTTTCACGCGAAAATCTAGCTCAGCATTACGCATCAGCCGATATCTATATTCATGCTAGCTTATCAGAAACATTCGGTAACGTACTTACTGAAGCGATGGCAAGTGGTCTAGCTACACTTTCTTTTGACTATGCAGCTACACGTAAATTTGTAGTAAACAGTACCAATGGCCTAGCTGTCGCTCTAGGTAATGATGACGAATTCATTAGAGCTTCAACTACTCTAATAAGCGACCTGGCATTACGAAAACGCCTTGGAGATGAGGCCCATAAATCAATTAAGAGTCAGTCATGGGAAATTGTAATTCAACATTTTGAAAAGCAATTATCCGATATTGTAAATAAGTTTAATAGCACACTACCCCGAAGCTGATGACCTACGCACCACAGTCCGATATAACTATAAATAAACCGCNAAAAATCCTAATCTTAACAGCTGGATATGGCGAAGGACACAATGCTGCTGCATACGCACTGGCTAATGCGTATAAAGAAAAAAATCCAGACGCATGCAAAGTTNTTGATTTGTTTAGTATTGTTTCACCGAAGATAAATCAAGTCAGTCGCAAGTTATATATACAAACAATCAACAAATTTCCTTATTTATGGAGNACCATTTATGGCTGGATGGATCACTCATCAATAATNCCAAAGGTGATTTCCTCACTAAAGACCGAAAGAAATACATTACTTAAGATTATTAATGAGGAAAATCCAGATGTNATATGCAGCACATACCCTGTTTACTCATTTTTAATAGAAAAATTAAGACAATATAATAAAATTTCNGTNCCNCATTACAGTATTGTTACTGATTCTATTAGTATAAATTCACTTTGGTGGAAAGCAGGTGCTCAGGGATGGTTTGTACCTAATGAGGATTCACGAGCATTCATGATTTCTAAAGGTGTAGATGCAACTAAGATCCACACGACAGGGTTTCCGGTTAATCCTTACTTTGCCCATAATATTAAAACTATTATACGCCCTAGCCTAGATAACAATCAATCTCCTAGAGTTCTATACATTATCAATTCCGGTACCCGATTTGCTGAGGAAACGGCAAGTGCACTACTTGACCAAAGTGAATGGGAAATTACATGTGCCGTAGGTAGAGACGAAAACTTAAAAAATATACTCATAGCAAAGGCACAGGGACGTTCTAGACCAGCTACAATTCTTGGCTGGACAAATGAAATACCCAAGTTGCTCATGACGCACCATGTCGTTGTAAGTAAAGCAGGTGGTGCGACCACTCAAGAAGCAATAGCTGCTTGTTGCCCTATGATCGTTAATCAAATTGTACCAGGGCAAGAAGAAGGTAACTACGAATTACTCCGCAGAAGAAATATTGGATCGTTATCACAAACACCTGAAGAAGTTATCAAGTCTTTGAAAGCTGCGTTCAAAGATTCAGGTACTCTCTGGAAGCAGTGGCATAGTTCTATATGTGAACTATCTCAACCTAAAGCTGCTTATACAATCATCGATCATTTGATTAAAAATTAAGCTATAGCACCTCAAAATAATGAAAATTTACTTTATTATTAACCCCAAATCTGGACGCAGAAGTGCTGCACGTTTGCATCCAGTCATAGAGACCTTTTGCAAAGAGAATAAATTAAATTCAACCATTGTTCTAACAGAAGGACCGGGCCATGCAACCAAGCTTGCTAAAGATGCCTTAAAAGAAGGCTTTGAACGTATTGTTGCTGTAGGTGGAGATGGCACAATGAATGAAGTTGCACAAGCACTGCTACACCAAAAAGCTGCTCTTGGTCTTATTCCTTGTGGCTCTGGCAATGGACTAGCTCGTTTTCTAAAATTACCTAGCAATCCAATTGAAGCATTGAAAATTGCTACATCAAAAAGCTCTTATATCAAAACCATTGATACAGGTAATGTTAATGGGCTTCCTTTTTTTAACGTTATGGGATTAGGGTTAGATGCAGATGTGAGTCAGCGATTTAATCTACTACCAAAGCGTGGCCTTCCCTCATATACTAAAGCTGCAATACAAGCTTTCCTGGGTCGTAAAACAGAGCATTGCATAGTTGAATCCGATGGTTACACCTACCCCTTAGATATACTCTTAATTAGTATAGCAAATTCGAATCAATACGGAAACGGTGCAATCATTGCACCTAAAGCAGAAGTCGATGATGGACTTCTTGATCTTGTAGCGATCAAACCTATAGGTATCACAGGAGCACTGTCCTTAGCATCTAAACTATTTTTAGGAACAATTGATAAAAGCATCTTTGTTAAAAGACTAGAAGGTCGTCATTTTACTATTACTCGAAAAGATTCAGGTATTATACACACAGATGGAGAAAGTCACCAAAGTGGTGCTACGATAAAAGTTGAAGTAGTAAGCCGCAGTCTTCGTATAGCTTGTTCTTCAAAGCATTTAGATAAAAAAGAAAAACTAAAAGCATCACGTAATAAGACTCAAGACGAGTCGTTTTCACTCATGCTTTAATGAAAGAATACCATGGCTAAATTACGTGTTAAAACTGTAATTCTATCAGATATACATCTTGGAGCGGCTGAAAGTAAGGCAGCTGAAGTTAACCACTTCCTTCGTCACGTTAGATGCGAAAAACTTATTCTAAATGGCGATATTATTGATGGATGGCAATTAAAGCGTGGTGGACAGTGGACTAAAGCTCACACCCGCTTTATTCGTATTGTTCTCAAAATGCTTGAGAAACGAGATACTCACGTAATTTACTTACGTGGAAATCACGATGACATCTTAGCTAAATTTCTTCCTCTTGATTTTGAAAATCTTCAAATTGTCGAAGACTATATTCATGAATCAGGCGACAAGAAGTATCTCGTACTTCATGGTGATATATTTGATTCCGTAACTAAAAACTTTGTATTTATTTCTCACTTAGGAGATTGGGGTTACAATCTACTTTTAAAGATTAACCGCGCATATAACATGTGGAGAGCATGGAGAGGAAAAGAATACTGGTCATTAAGTAAAGCTATTAAAGCACGCGTTAAAGAAGCGGTAAGTCACATCTCAAACTTTGAAACGCATATAGCTGATCTAGCACGTGAACGAAAATGCGATGGTATAATGTGCGGCCATATCCATACCCCTGCAGATAAACATATTAATGGTGTTCACTATTTAAATTCTGGTGATTGGGTTGAATCACTTACGGCTATTGTTGAAACCTACGAAGGAAACTTTGAGTTAATTGAATATAACGACTTTTTGAAATTATATCCACTCACTGATGAGAATAGTACAGATGAAACAACGAGTGATCATAGCCCTGAAATCTTAGATAACCCCAAAGCTCAACTCACTTGAGACCGATCTTTCAATTTTTTTAAGATCACCTTAGTAGTTCTCTCTACTGCTCCACCGTTTTGACTGTACCAGCTATAAGCATTGGAAGCTAGAGCGCGTTGCTTACCTTCGTCTTTCAAGAGTGAAAGAAGCGTGATTGAAAGTTGATCTGAAGTTTTCAACTGAACAACTGCATTTAATTGAACTAACTCAGAAACAATCGTCTTAAAATTAGCCATACCAGGTCCGACAATAATAGGTTTAGCTAAAGCAGCAGCTTCTACGGGTGTTTGTCCCTCTGTATGAGGCGACGTACTTTTACCAATAAAAACAATTTCTGCTAACTGAGTTAACCTCCTTAATTCACCTGTTGTATCTGCTAGAGCCACATCAACGGGTGCTATAGCTAAACCAGATGTTCGAATGTGATAACGTAAGCCGCTTTTTTGAATAAGCTTCTTAATTTCATCCCGACGCTCAGCATGCCTAGGAACTAATAGCAAAGAACAAGCTATACCATGAGCTCTCAAGTACTTAAGGGCTTCAATCAAAAGCTCCTCTTCCCCAGGCCATGTAGAAGACCCAAGGAGAATAACACCTGAATTCAATCCTAATTCTTTTCTTAAAACCTCTTTAGCTTCAGAAGTTTCAGAATTAATAGATACATCTAGTTTTATATTGCCTGTGGTAATTAATCTTTTCTGATCAACCCCCAGTGACTTGAAATGTTCCTCATCACGCTTTGAAACAGGGAGTATATAAGTTAAATCATTTAACATTAAACCCACAACCGAAGGTAGAAACTTTTTTAAAGAACTAAGTCTTGAAAAGCTTTTATCCGATAAACGTGCGTTAATATTAATCACTGGAACTTCTCGCTTTTTAGCCTGAGCTAAATGTTCTGGCCAGCGCTCACCTTCTGTAAGAATTGAAAGATCTGGATTAATTCGATTCCAAGCTACCTGTGAAAATAAAATAAAATCGATTGGAAAATAACCTATACCAACACACAAATGCTTATATTTATCGTTCGCTAGTTTAAAACCGGTGCTAGTAGTTGTCGTTAAGTAAACACTTACCCCCTGTTTACTAAGAACTTCAAGTAGAGGAGCAACCGCCAGAACTTCTCCAACACTAACAGCCTGTAACCAAATACGTGATTTTCCAATAGGCCAATTGATAGAATTAGAATGCAAACCAAATCGGTGACTAAAATGATGACCATAGCCACCTCTTCTACGCATTCTCATAAGATACGAAGGTAAAAGAAGTATAAATCCTAAGGGATATAATAATCTATAGAGCCAAATCATCTGTATTACTTAGTTTGCCAAAACACTGCCTTAGGGAGCAATCAATTGTTATCGCAAATAATTAAAGATTTTATCAGGATTTATGGTATATCTGAGCAACTAATTAACCTCTTATTAGTCTAATTCGCATGCGTTTTATAACTCGTTTCACCTATCTAACAATTTTAGCGCTCTGTGTTACTACGTGTGCCTTAGCAGCAAGCTTCCCGCAGGACACAAGTGATTTAAAAGCAGATCCCCAGGTAATATTTGGTCAATTAGAAAACGGTGTAAGATACGTTATAGAACCTAATCACGAGCCCCATGATCGCATTTCACTACGTATGCTTGTGTTGAGCGGTTCCCTCATGGAAAAGAACGATCAGCGGGGTCTAGCCCACTACTTAGAGCACATGGCATTTAACGGAAGTCTTCATCATGCACCCGGAACCCTTGTCGAATACTTCCAAAGACTAGGAATGAGTTTTGGTGGAGATACAAATGCTTACACGACTTTTGATAGAACGGTATACAAAATTGAATTACCAGACACAAAGCCCACTACGATAAAAGAAGGCTTAGAGGTATTCTCCGACATGGCTGATAAATTGCTTCTAACGCCTGAGATGATAACCAAAGAAAAACCTATCATTCTTAGTGAAAAAAGAGCGCGTGATTCAGCATCATACCGTCAATTTGTAAACACCTTTGAATTTATACTACCACAGTCACTGCTTCCTAAACGACTACCAATCGGTGAAAGCTCCGTAATAGAACACGCGACACGAGATCAATTCATCGATCTTTACCAAACCTGGTATAGACCAGAGCGTATCATTGTAATTGTTGCTGGTGATACTACCAAAGAAGCAATTGAACCGATTATTAAATCTACTTTTTCAACCGTTAACGCACACGGCAAAGCACAGCCAGAGCCAAACCTTGGTACTATTGAAAATTTCACCGGTCTAAAAACGAAGTTTGACCCACAACCTGATGCTTCTTCTACCCACATAAGTATAAATGTTATTACGCCTTATATTTATACGCCAGATAATGCTAAACAAAGAAACGATAAATTAATTCGTGATATAGCCTGTGCGATTCTTAATCGCCGACTAGCAATACTAGCGAAAAAAGAGAACGCACCTTTCAACGAAGCGGAAGTGGGTGTTGAAGAAAATTACCAATTTTTCAAATCAGCTAGCATCCTACTTACCTCAGATCCAAAACGCTGGCAAAATTCACTCGAAGTAGCAGAGCAAGAACTTCGCCGTGCACTTAATTATGGATTCAGTCAGAGCGAATTAGCTGAGATTGTGGCAACAATTCAAAACGATCTAAATCAAGCGGTAGCGAGTAGCTCAACCCGCCATTCAAGCGATCTAGCAGATTCCTTAGTAGACTCTCTTGCATCAAAACAAGTATACACAAGCCCCGAGCAAGACTTAGCTCTTTATCAGCCTATATTAAAATCCATTACACCTGACGCTTGTTTGCAGGCACTTCGTACTGCATTTAATGCTCCTGGTCGCTCTATAGTAGTATCTGGAAATACAACTATTCATGGAGATCCGAATAAAGAAATTGAGCAGACATATCTGAATTCTAGTAAAGTAAAACTCATTGCACCTGACGGTATTAAAACAGCTTCATTTGCTTACACAAAGTTTGGAAATTCTGGTGAAGTGGTTCAAAATAGAAAAGTTAAAGATTTAGATCTTTCATTAATTGAGTTTTCAAACGGCGTTAAATTAAATTTCAAAAAAACACCCTTTGAAGCAAATCGTATCAGAGTATCTGTGCGAATTGGTGCAGGCAAACTCACTGAACCGAAATCAAAGCCAGGACTTGGTTTATATTCTAACCTAACATTCTCCCTTGGAGGACTAGGAAAGCATAGCCAAGATGACTTAGAGCGTATACTCGCTGGGAAAAATGTTGGAGCTTCCTTTAGAGTTAATTCAGATGCGTTCAGCTTTAGTGGCGTGACCAATAAGGATGACTTACTGCTCGAATTCCAACTTCTTGCAGCCTACATCACAGATCCAGGTTACAGACCCGAAGCTGCTCGCGTTGCACAAAAACACATAGATGAACTTTATAATTCAATTAACCACAATCCAGAGGGTCCACTTGAGACGATTATACCACGTAAAATTGCAGGCAATGACCCACGATTTGGCTTACCTGAAAAGGAGATTACACTACAACGTAATTTGAATGAAGTGAAAGCTTGGTTAACTCCAGAGTTTAGTCATGGCCCTATAGAAATAGCTGTCGTTGGCGATATTGACGAAGAATCCGTGATTCAAGCTGTTGCGCAAACTCTTGGAGCATTACAAAAACGTGAAACAAAACCTGACTATACAGCTAGCAGACTTGTTAAAATCCCAACTGAAGCATTTTCAGATAATTTAACTATAGAAAGTGAAATCCCTAAGGCTGTAGTACAGCTTACTTGGCCAACCGATGACTACAAAAATGTATATCGTACTCGGCGTTTAAATCTTCTAGCAGAAATCATGATGGATCGTTTACGTATTAAAATCCGTGAACAGCTAGGAGGTGCTTATAGTCCAGAGGCCTTTAGTCAGCCTAGCGATACCTTCACTCATTTTGGTGTCTTCACCGCTGAATGTATTGTTGCACCAGATCAAGCAGCTTTGATTGCTGAGACCATACGCTCGATCAGCTATGACTTATGTACACACGGAATTACCGAGGATGAATTAAAACGAGCAAAACAACCTATTCTAACTTCGATTAAACAGTCAGTAAGAACGAATCCCTATTGGCTTATGTCAGTACTAGCCAACTGCCAAGAAGAACCTGAACGCTTGGAATGGAGTCGCTCTAGAATCAAAGATATTGAATCAGCAACTAAAGCTGAAATTGACGCCCTAGCAAAACGCTATCTTTCACCTGACAAAGCGTTTCAAGTGATTGTTCGACCTGTTAAGCCCGGCCAATAACGAGTGACGCATTAGTTCCACCGAAGCCAAAGCTGTTAACGAGAGAATATTGAACTTCTTTTTTAACAGCTTTGTTAGCAGTAAAATTCAATCCTGTCGCTTCACACGCTGGATCTAAATTGTCCAAGTTTATCGTAGGAGGTATCGTTGATTTTGCTATAGCTAGTGTTGCTGCGAACGCACCCATAGCCCCAGCAGCTCCAAGTAAATGACCAGTCATAGACTTGGAAGCACTGACATGTAAGTTTTTATTACCTTTAAAAATAGCTGCGATTGCTGCCGCTTCTTCCGTATCTCCACCTGGAGTTGAAGTAGCATGTGCAGAAACATAACCAACTTGATCAGCAGTTACATTAGACTCCTTAAGTGCTAAAGCCATGGCTCTACGTGAGCCTTCTGCTTCAGGTGCTAGCATGGATAAATGATGTGCATCTGCTGTTGCACCATAACCAAGCAGTTCAGCATAAATTCTAGCACCGCGCTTCAGTGCAAATTCACGTTCCTCAATTACGAAAGCAAGTGAGCCCTCACCTAAAACAAATCCGTCTCTATCTTTATCAAAAGGACGAGACGCTTTCTCAGGAGTATCATTTCTTGTCGACAGAGCACGCATCTGAGCAAAAGAACCGATAGCGATAGGAGTTACCACTGACTCTGAACCGCCAACTACCATCACATCAGCGTCACCACGCTGGACTGCACGAAAACCCTCACCAATAGCATGTCCACTCGTAGCACAGGCTGATGCTACACTCATGTTTGGGCCTCGAAAATTGAGTAATAAAGCAAGCTGCCCAGCTAAAATGTTAGGCGCAGCTTGAAGAATAAAAAAAGGAGAAACTTTGCGAAAACCACCTGTTTTCCATGTTTCATGGGTTGCGACGATTTCTGGTAAACCGCCTAAGCCAACTCCCATACCCACGCCAATTCGCTCAGATGGTATAAGTTCACGCGCAGAATCGAGCCCGGAATCGATATAAGCCTCTACCCCAGCTCCCATGCCTAAATGTGTAAATCGGCCTAACTTCTTAACATCCTTCAGGTTTAAAGGTGCTGTAACAGGTTCCCCATTCTTACCACGAGGATATAGGGGGCTAGCTAATGCTGCAGCAGGATCAAAACCATTAACCTCAGCGGCTATTTGAGCTGTGCAACCTGTTGAATCGAAACGAGTTATCTTAGATACACCAGACTTACCAGCTATCATAGCCTCCCACGTGAGAGGCGCTGTATTGCCAACAGGCGTTACTGCGCCAATGCCAGTGATAACAACCCGACGTGGTATATAAGAATTTGGAGTATGCACTACCCTTTACATGTCAAAAGTAGGTCTTCCTCTCAAGCCTTTACTCATACCATGTTGCTTTGACTTACCCCTAAAAAAGAGCTTTGATTAAACCTCTATTAACTATGCAGCAGCTCCACGCTCATTGGCGTATGGACTATATTGAAGCGCCTCGGTATCCGTCCGAGATGAAACGTCCTTTTACCGAGCTGCCACAACTGGCAGACGATAAGGCCGCTTTAATCATATACCGTAGCAGCTTAAGCTATATCATACTTAACCGGTACCCCTATAACCCAGGTCATCTCCTGTGCGTTCCTTTTAGAGAGGTGGTTGATATTGAACAACTGAACAAGGAAGAACGGGCTGATTTAATGGAAGCCATTGTATTCGGTAAGCAAGTTCTGACTCAGGCAATGAAGCCAGACGCTTTTAATATTGGCTTTAATCTGGGCAAGGCATCTGGGGGAAGTATTGAACACCTCCACGCGCATATCGTTCCACGTTGGAATGGAGATAATAATTTCATGCCGGTCTTAGGACAAACACGCATTTTACCGCAATCCTTAGAAGCTACTTGGGTTCGTCTGAGTGAAGTAGTTAAAAAACTAACTACACCACAACAATGAGTGTTAAAAATCAGCTTAAACTACTTGTTGGCGGGTTAGGTGCTCGTAGAGCAGATAAAAATTCTACGGCCAGCTCTACATTCCGTGATTTCTTAGAAAAAAATCAGCTCGTAGCCGCTATTATATTTATTCTAACCGTTGCTGCCATTGTTTTGATTAGCTCGGTAGGAATGACGACCATTAACCTACCGGTAGCACCAAACGAGTTAGCAACTGTTCGTGTCGTTGCAGGCTCATCATTTAATTACGTGAGTGAGGAAAAAACTGCTAGCGCACGTGCTCAACTGCTTGAGCGCGTACCTCCCGTATTTCACTTAGATACGACACCTCTTACACGTTTCATTCAAAGTGAAGAAACTATCCTTAAACAGTTAAACACGTTTGAGGAAACCCATGCTAAAGAATCCATTTTAAGCGGTGCTTACCAAACTCAATTAGATAATCTCGCGAACCAACTTAATACAACAACCCAGTACCGAGTCAGTGGAGAAGACTTAGCTACAATACTTAGCTCAGGAGATGCTCAGACACGCCAAGAACTATTTCAAAATGGTGTTGAAGCGTTAAAAGAAATCTACGCCGAAGGTGTTCACGATTCATCCCTGAATGCGACAAATTCAGCAAATACGACCATCTACCAAATTGCACATCCTAATGGTCGTGTAACTTCACACCCTGTAGAATCCATGGAAGATGCGCTCACATTCTTGCGTGTAAGTCTATCGCACGAAGGAGTCTCCCGAAACGCTTCCCAAGCCTTATTTAGATTTTTCAAAAACGGGATCACCAGCAATCTCGTTTACGATCGCAAAGCGAGTGAAGAACAAAAACAAGCAGCACTCAAAGAATTAAAGCCAGTAAGTGTACAAGTCACTCGTGGACAAGTGATCATTGAAGCAGGTGAACGCGTAACTCCAGAACAGTACGAAATGTTTCGTGCTGAGCAAGAATATCAAAGAACTCACGGAGATGCAGAGCAAATAGCAGGACTACTGCTTTTTGGTCATATCTTACTCGTGCTCGCTATGGTTATTGCTTCGATTATTTACATACGTCTTGAGGACGCAGAAACCTTAAGAAGCAATGTTCGTTTAGGACTACTCGCTTTGGTTGTTATTATAAATCTAGCGCTCGTTAGAATAATTTATTCCTTAGGAAGCGCCGAATTCTTCACGCGTGATGGATCCTGGGCAGCTACACTTCCTTACACAGCTCCTACGGCACTTGCCCCACTGATTGTTGCTATTTTAATCGATACGGGTTCGGCCATTTTCATGGCTCTATTAATTTCCATTTTTACCGGGGTCATTTATGGGAACCGATTAGATCTATTAGTACTCACTTTTCTAGCTTCCATGGCAGCTATTTATGTTTGCCGTGATGCCCGCAGACGTGGCCGAGTCGTTAATGCCGGCATAGCAGGTGGCCTTACGATTGCAGCATTCGCAGCTCTGATTGGTCTAGCTCAGCAGACGCCAATAGGCGTAATCGCTCGTGAAATGACAGCTGGCCTACTCTCTGGACTTCTAACAGGTATAGCTGTTGTTGGCTTTTTACCCATTCTTGAATCGTTATTTAAAAGAACAACAGATATTACTCTTCTCGAATTAACCGACTACAATCATCCACTGTTACGCAAAATGCAGCTGGAAGCTCCAGGTACGTACCATCATTCACTTATGGTGGCTCAACTTTCTGAGAATGCATGTAATGCGATAGGAGCAAATCCTCTACTCGCTCGTGTATGCGCCCTCTTTCATGATATCGGAAAAATAACTAAAGCAGGTTATTTTACCGAAAACCAACGAAACAGAGCAAATCCGCACGATAATCTTGAACCAGCTGTTTCAGCTCAGATTATTCGCGAACACGTTAAAGAAGGGGTTGAGTTAGCACATAAATACAAATTACCACGCGCTATTGTAGATGTCATTCAACAGCACCACGGAATGACGCATGTTCGCTACTTTTACGAAAAAGCACTTGCTAAAAAAGCACGCTCCGAAACTACCCTTAACCTCAGTGATAACAAAACCACTGAACACAAAACTCGCGTAGATGAATCACTCTTTAGGTACGATGGACCAAAACCTCAATTTAAAGAATGTGCTGTTATATTTCTAGCAGATGCTACTGAGGCTGCTTCTCGTTCACTACGTTCAGCAACTCCAGAAGAGTTAAGTGAACTCATTGAAAGCATAGTAAACGAGAGGATTGCTGAAGGTCAGCTAAACGAAGTAGCAATCACTCTTGAAGATATTGCAAAAATTAAGAATAGCTTCACCTTCACACTACTCAATGTGATGCACTCACGTATCGCTTATAACGATAAACCAAGCGACACCTCAAAGACTGCACAAACCCTATCGGCTGAATCAAGTTCGTAAGGTATGGCAAAGGCAAAACCAGTTTCCTCAACACGCCCTGTTGCAATTCGTTCATTGCATACACAGCTCATATTTAGAGAAGATCAAATTGAACGAGTTATTCATTTATTGGATGAGAACCATTCAAAATGGGCTACAAAAGACAGTGTCCTGAATAATTCAGATGAACTGAGTATAGCTTTCTTACCCGCCCTAGCACTAGCTCGGCTCCATGAACAATTTCTAGACGATCCCACAGAAACAGATGTTATCACATTCCCAGGTGATAAACACTTAAAACATGCTGGGGATATCTGCGTATCACCAGATGCAGCATACCTTTATGCGAAAGAGCACAAAAAAGACTTTAGTGAAGAATTAACCCTCTATGTTGTTCACGGATGGCTACATCTAGCAGGCTATGATGATCTAAAGCCCGTTTTAAAACGCGCCATGCGTAGAGCGGAAGCAAAAGCTCTATCCCTACTTCGTAAACACAAAGCTGTCCCTAAATTTAAACTGATGCGCAAATAGTCTAGCAAGTAAGCTTAAGACAAAGTACCGTCATTAAACACCATACTCCAGCGCTTTATGTCCAAGGATTCATCAGCTTTCGTAAAAATTAGAAACGGCTTTTTTGCCGGTATTATCCTTGTTGCACCGCTTGTCGTAACTGTATGGGCCTTTAGTCGGATTATTGATGCGGTTGGTGGAACCTTTAGACCCGTATTCTTTTTTTATCTACCCGATGCAGTACGTAACAACCCCAACTTAGAGTTGATTTGGGATATCTTGGCTACGTTTTTAGTAATTATCACAGTTACTTGCGTTGGCTTGGTCTCACGTGCTTTTTTCGCAAAAATTGTCTTAAGTACAGCTGAGCGATTTATTCAGGGCATACCCGGAGTAGGCGCTGTCTATAACACGGTTAAACAGGTGGTTGATACGTTTGGTAAACAAAATCGTAATCTCTACAATAAAGTTGTTTTAATTGAATTTCCTAGAAAAGGAACATGGACTATCGCCTTTTTAACAAACAAGGCACAAGGCGAAGCTCAATACCGTGCTGGTGAAGAACTATGGACTGTTTACGTTCCGACTACACCAAATCCAACTGGAGGCTATATGATTATGGTGCCTGCAAAAGACATTATCGAACTAGATATGAGTGTTGGTGACGGCATGAAGATGCTTCTATCCGCTGGAGCTTTCGTTCCAAGTTGGGATAAATCTTTATCCTCGTAAACTCTAACTAAGCATATCTCCTATGGGTTCAACGACGCTTCAAACTGAGGCATTCGTATTAGTTAAACGCCCAACGACAGCGGATGGGTGGCAAGCATTTAACCTATTCTCTGCTGAACATGGCTCCCTGCATGTGATGCAACGACTTTCATCTAAAACAACTAAAGGAAAAGTACTCTTAGATCTTTTCGATGAAGCCTCCCTCTCACTCGATAGTTCTAATCAAGGCAGAACCTGGTTCATTAAAGAAGTTCAATTAATCGCACGCCATGCTGCTATTGGTAAAAGCTATAAAGCCCTCCAAGCCGCATGTACTTTTGCTAATGTTATCGCGAGAAACCCGGTGGCACCCGAAAGTCGAGCCACCGTTGCACAACTACTAAGAACAGCACTAGCATCTTTCGAAGGAACATCACGACCCGAAATCATCATTTTAAAATGTCTGTACAGTTTTGCTAGAGATGAAGGCTATCCTGTGAAACAAGAATGGATCCCTTCACTACCTGCTTTAGATCAGGAAAATGTCCTACATATCATTCATCGTCCGCTCGTAGATCAAACCGCTAGTGCTGCTGAAGTAGCAGGATACACCCGTAGACTAGAGCAATACCTACGTGAACATACGGATATTCTACTCGATTAACTCATGCAGTTTGATCTCGATAAAAAAAGAGTAGCCTTAGCCATACGTGATTTAGCCGATTTCACTGTAGGTCCTCGTGAACAAGGATCAGTAAGGAGTTCACTATGGAGAGCTCAATTGGGAACTCAGTGGCACAATCGATTAAGAAAAGAATACGAAACAGTTAATCCTAGTGCTGAATTTGAGATTCCGATCGAAGCCAGTATCGTAGAAAAAAATTGGATCATTACATTAAGCGGCAGAATAGATCAGTTACTGAAAACAAATTCGAGTATACTATTAAGGGAGATAAAAACGATCACGGATCCTTTACCTCAAGATGAAAGTCAATTACGTAGCAACTACCCTAGTTATCTAGCTCAGCTAGCGGCTTACGCATCGCTTTATCACAATTCAGAAAAACTAGATACCAAAGTTCCAATTATCGCAGAACTCGTATTTGTTGAGATAGCTACGGGTATTACCCAATCGCTTCGATTACTTCCGGAAGATTACGCAGTTTTTAAAGCTCAACTGAGTAAAATTGCAGAATTTTGCTCCTTACAACTTGAGAATAGAGAAAGAAGAAAGACACTTCACTTTAACTCAGCATTTTCATCCTTTAGACAAGGACAAGAAACCACGCTTCAAGAAATTAGTGAAAAAATTAGTAGAGAAAATAGAGCACTTGTACTGAAAGCTCCTACCGGTTTTGGCAAAACAGGTATACTTCTTGAATATGCACTCATTCAATTAAAAGCAGGACACTGTGAAAGAGTTATCTATCTCACCAGTAAATCCACAGGACAGCTTCAAGTTGTAGAAACACTTAAGCGGATGACGAGTACAGATGCAAAGCCTGATACGTTTACATCCCTAGCAACCTGGCATGTGCGCAACAAATTTGAACATTGCATCAATGACACGTTCTACTGCGTAAAAGAGTCCTGTAGTTATCTTTCTCAAAATCCAGAAAAATGGGATAAAAGTGGTTTATCACGGTTTTATCTCTTTAGAAATCAAGCGAACGATTTAGAAACACTAAGACAAGCAGGAGCACTAGCTAAAGTATGCCCCTATGAGATCACACGAACTGCGCTCGCTTTTCAGGATGTTTGGATTGGTGACTATAACTACGTATTTTCTCCTACGAGCGATAGTCTTTTTGGTGACCAAATAGGCTATGCACCAGAAAAAACATTACTCATCATTGATGAAGCTCATAATCTTTCTAGTCGTGTCGCCCAGGTCTATTCTCATGAGCTCAAAGCAGAAACTGCTCTTTCTATACGACAAGGTTTAGATAGCATTCATGCGCCCCTACCTTTGATAAATGCATGGGATGGTTGGGCTTTTTATTTAACTCAGTTAAATTCCTGCGATGAGTTAGATACTCGAGTAATTGAAGAAATTACAGAGCTCTTATATCAACTCACTACAATAACGGAATCTCATGGCTTAGATTATACATCCTTAAAGGCCCGAGAAGCAGAAACCATTTGGAATACACTTAGAGTTGCTGAACAACTTAAAACAACCCAGTTGCCGCTCCTATGGTGGGTCAATAAACCACAAGAACTCTTAATCACATGCCTAGACCCCTCTGCTGTGATAGGATCAAAATTAAGTACGTTTGGATCCGTAATACTTGCAACTGCAACTCCCACGCCTGTTGATATCTTTAGTAGCGAATGCGGAATACAATTAAGTGCCCTAGAAGCACACACACCTTGGAGAAAGAATACGTATGATATCGCTATTGATACCCGAGTAGACACACGCTTTAGCGAACGTAAATCGTTCTACGAGCAGACTGCATTGACAATCACGAGACTTATTCGGGAAAAAAAACCGTATAGACCCATCCTTGTTTTCTTCCCAAGCTACCAGTATGCAGAAGAAGTAATGGATGAGTTAAGGCTTATCCAGCCTAACGCCATGGTCTCGTTACAGTCTAAACGGACTACGCTGAGTGAGCAACATACGTGGCTAGATTCAGCAATTAATACAACGGATGCCATCTTTCTTATACTTGGATCAAGTTTCGCGGAAAGTATAGACTCACTTGGTGGAGTTATTGACTACGCTATGGTAGTAAGCCCTGCACTTCCCGAAGTAAACAGCGTTAAACGCGCACAACTAGGACTTCTAAGTAATTTAAGTAAAGATGAAGCATTCCAGCGTGTTTACCGAATACCAGGGATGCAGAAGATCAATCAAGCACTAGGACGTCTGGTACGCTCACCAGGACAGAAAACGCGTGTGATTCTACACTGCAGACGCTTTATAGAGCCTGCCTTTACCTCATTACTTCTGCTCGATTCCGAGCAGAAGTATATCATAAAATCTGACTTAGATTTCGAAGCATGGCTTACGAAACAGACCTAACAACTGAACCGTGTATATTAGTCGACGTGTAGTTCAGTAATTGACCAGTTAGCATCTTTATTTTTCGAAGTACCCTTTAAGATGATATACCTTGAGTAATACGGTTTAGGTAAATTAACGATCGTAGCGTCAATAGTTCCTTTTACCACAACGACTGGAGTGCCTAACTGATCAAGATCATCTGTAATGTAGACTTCGAGTGATTGAGGATAATTTCGATTATCACGTCTTTCATCGAGTACAATTTGTCGAATGATACGTTTAGCTTTTAAATCAATAGTTAAAGATGGTTTTGATGCTGTAGGAGCAGTCCAACTTGATTTAAAGTTACCATCAACCATGTTATGTAAATCACGTGTATTCGCTTCAGAAATCAAAGTCGCAGGCCATAGTTTATTAGCCCTAATTTCTTCAGCGGCACGTTTAGCTTCCACGCCATAGTTTACATCGCTGGCTAATGACTCCGCAAAACTAAGCGCTTTCGCACTTACGCCACGACCCAAACGATACAGTACACTATTTTTTTGTTCTATCGTTAAATTACACTGGAAAAGACGTATTAATAAATCAGATTTTTCCTTAGCAGGAGTTGTACGTTCAAGATCTACCACACGAAGTGCACTTTCTAAAGCAAGCGAGCGCACTGAAGGATTTTTTGAATCCTCTGATATTTCAACAAGTGACACTAATCCACCGGCATCCGACCATGTTTCAAGTGTTGAAATAGCTTCACTAGAAACATCAGCTTTATCACTCAGTGCTAATTGTTTTGCACAAGCTAAAGCAATTTCTGAATCCAACTTAGGAAGCAGACTCATAAGTTTAAGCTGTGTAACAGCGTCACCTGCTTTAATTTTTGTGATTAAATCCACTCCCCTAAGAGAAGAATCATTTTCTAATTGTAAGATTTTAAACAAGGTTCGTTTAGCATGGGTTAATTCTTGGCCTTCTTTAGATCCAAGTGTCCAAGCGTAGATAGGATCGGTTAAACCAACACTCGCTAAGTCACCTAAGGCATCTAATGCTGCAACTCGTACCTGAATTTCTTTAGCTTTTCGCATAGCAAGTAAATCAGGCACAGCCTGCGTCATATTGCGTGCGCCAATTGCTTCGATACAAAATACTTTTTGCTTAACTGAACCCGACTTACTTAATTCAAGTACAGCTTCTGATACGCCTTCACCTTGAAGACGAGCTATTGCATATTTAGCAGCACGTAATTCATCACCACTCGCTTTTGCAGCAAGTTCAGCTAAAATTTTTACGGTTTTTGGTGTTGATGGTATATTCGCAATAGCACCAAGCGCTGCTAATCGAAGCTCATCCACTTCACTTGAAAGCGAGGCTTCCGTAACTGAACGTGCACCCACCTCTGACAATTTACCCATAACTGCGATAACAGAACACTGGGTAACTGGATCATAGCTTGAAAAATGATCAAGAACAGCAGCTTTTAAATTAGGCACTTGTGATGAATAAAGCGACTCAAGACACACCTTCTTATAAGCAGCACTAGATCCCATTAAGGCATCTACAATTCGATCTTTAGCTTTTTCAGGTTGTAAATTGAGTAGTCCACGCAGTGCAGCAGCTCTATTTGATTCGGTGAGACTTTTATCTAAGTAAATTTGATTTAAAATATCAGAGCCTTCTTGCGGTGATAATTTCCAAGCAATTGCAATCTTAGCATCAACAACATAGTGATTTGATTGATTCTTAGCCTGTGATAAACCAGTTAAAGCTTCACGCGTACCAATTTCTCCTAGTGCATAGATAGCTGCATCTGAAATAGCCTTATCTCCGTCATTAATTAGAGCAATCAAGTCGTTGGTTGCCGATACTTGTTTACGCCGAGCAAGCGCTTGGACTAGCGCTACTTTTAATTCACCTTCAGAATGATTTAATGCGTCGATAAAAACACGATCTACACGAGAACTACTAATAGGAACTAAAGCTAATAAACCATTATTAACCGTAGCTAAGTTCAACAGTAAGGGACTAACAGCAGGTAGTATACGTTCAATATCAGCGTCTGTAAGCGTAATATAACCTAATTTCTGACAGATCGTTTGTTGAGCATCAAACGTAAGCTTAGGTGTATTAAGTACTGTAACAAGATCTGCGATAAGAGCAGACTTACGAGCTGTATCAAGTCCAGCTTCGTTTATCTGCTTATTTAAGTTATCAAGCGCTGTTTGACTTCCATCATAGTTAAGCGCAGCAAGCGCAGCCGCACCTTCTCGCGATTCACTTACAGTGGCATGTTCACATCCTGTTAAAAAGCTTAGAGATAAACTGGAGATTAAAGTAAAAAGAAGTGTTTTTGAATTCATGGTATGTAATCTCCTTATAAGATTGCGTAAGGTGCACGGCGTGGACGGTCGAGCCAGCGTGAGGCTTCTGGATCACCCACTATTTCTTCTTTCAAAGGATCCCACTTCAATGGACGCCCTAATCGTTCAGCAATAGCATTAAGATGACACACGGTTGCTGTACGATGACCAATTTCTACATCAGCGATTGGTCTTTGTCGTGTGACGATTGCATTTAAAAAGTCATCATGATGATTATCACTCGCATACAAGTGAACTTCACTTGGTGATAATGGTTTGGCTGACATTGAAATAGGATCTGTCTCTAGGTAATCATTACGTGATACCCAAATCGTTCCTTTTTTACCCTTAAATTCGATCATTGATTTAAGGTGATTATCCACGCGCTCAACGCGAATACCGTTAGCATAGATGTGTGTTTGATACTCTGTGCCTTGATAACCTTTAGGAATAAAATCAACAGGTCCTGTATGATCCATCCCTAGAGCCCACTGAATAATATCGAAGTGATGTGCACCCCAGTCACCATTTTTTCTAGCACCATATTCATAAAAACAGCGCCAGCCTCCACCAAAGTCACCTTTCATGCGTTGTAGATTAAACGGTCTCCACGGTGTGGGTCCTAGCCAACGATCATAATCAAGTCCTTCAGGAATTTTTTCTTCTGGTAGTGAAGTAACCACTGGGAATTCTCCTAGCGCTGTACGAATACCAGTAATCTCGCCAATCCATCCATTTCTAACCATTTCGGCCGCTTTTCTGAAGGATGCATTAGACCTTTGTTGGCTACCGGTCTGTAAAATTCTTCCATACTTACGCGCAGTATTAACCAATACTTGTCCCTCTTTTATCGTTAGGGTTAATGGCTTTTCGCAGTAAACATCCTTACCTGACTTCATAGCAGCGTTTGAAACGGCTGCATGCCAGTGATCTGGTGTACAAACAAAAACAGCATCGATATCAGTTCTAGCGACGAGATCTTCGTACTTGTGATACATATCAACGCCATGGTAACTACCCCCACGCTTACCACTGGCATAATGCGCCTCAATTTTATCTTTATACTTTTGTGCCTTTTCTTGCCACACATCACACACAGCAAGCACACGAACATCCTCACGTCCAAGCATAGCCTGAACATGGCCACTGCACTGTAGACCCATACCAACGAAACCCACGTTTATTTGGTTACTTGGAGCAGTCGCACCAAACATGCGATTTGGCAGCACCAAGGGCGCAACGGAGTAAGCAAGAATCCCTGCGAGACCTTGTTTTATTACATCACGGCGTGTTGGCTGTGCTAATGAATGAGCCACTTTACGAGGATTAACAGTTTTCATGGGGTAAACGCTAATTGAATAAATGATTTAATAATACCGAAGACAACCTGCTTTTGGGTTTACGTCATATACACCTTACACCTGTCATTTCTATGACGCATCCTAGGAAGTATCAGTTACTCAATAAAGCCCATTTTTAGGTATCTTATTCTTTTGTATTTTAAGCTAAAAGACCTAGTAATTTTAGATTCAGTTTACCCCAATACCCCCTTCAAACGTGGTTAACTTTAACCACAAACCTAGAGTACCCATTACTTCCGAACGATGAATACACGCAGTTACTTAAGCGTATGTCTGTTTTGCGCTACCGCACTTCTCATTCAAAGCTGCAGTAAACAAAACGAAACGAAACTCTGGCCGACTCATTTACAAGTTGAGAATCGAAATGAGCCCCTTGGTATTGATGAAAAAGTGCCACGTTTAAGCTGGCAACTTACGCAGACCGATACCCGCTTAAGAGGTCTTCATCAATTTGCCTATCAAATTCAAGTAGCTTCTAGTGCTTCCGCACTCCTACAAAACAAACCTGATATGTGGGATACAGGAAAGGTTCATTCAGAAAAAACCCATGATATTGAATTCGCCGGTAATAGATTAAACTCAAATCAGGATTACTACTGGCGTGTCATGGTATGGGATCAAGATGCCCATCCGTCTGTCTGGAGCCAACCATCCCATTGGAGTATGGGTTTATTGAATCATGACGACTGGAAAGCAAAATGGATTGGACTTGATACGCCAACTCCAACCGACGGATCAGCCCTCACGGAAGCCCAACATAATCACATGCGTGAACTTACCTGGATTGAAGCTAGCCTAAAGACTTCTAAAGAGACTCCCTTGTCCTGCTATTTTAGACGCAGCTTTTCACTCCCTGTTGATGATCCAGTGACGCATGCTACACTCATATTCACAGCAGACCAAAATGCAGACATAAACCTGAACGGTTCATATGTATCCACCGTACATCGCAGAGAAAGAACGCACATTACGGATGCAACTTCCTACCTCAAAGCTGGCACCAACTGCCTTAGCCTCTTTATAAACCAAGAAGATGGTTATCCACCTGCAACTCTGGGTGAGTTAGAAATTAATTTAAAATCAGGTAAGGTTATCCGCATCGCAACTGATGCAGCGTGGCATTGGAGTGCAGAAAAATCAGCTGGTTGGAATATCGCAACTGATACACAAGATTCATGGCCAGTTGCTAATGTTCTCATCAAACACACTCCTTGGGGAACGCCTGACGATTCAACCCTTTACCTTCCACCTGCTCCTTACTTAAGAAAAGAGTTTGTCATTTCAAAACCGGTAGCAAAAGCAACCCTCTATGCTACAGCACTTGGCCTCTATGAACTTCATTTAAATGGATCACGTATTGGACATGATTTTTTAACACCGGGTTGGACAGACTACTCCTACCGCGTTCAGTACCAAGCCTACACTATTACAAAGGAACTCAGTAAAGGTTCTAACACACTAGGCGCCATTTTAGGAACAGGATGGTTTGCAGGATCGGTAGGATATACGGGACGTAATTTCGTTTACGGTGGTGCACCTCGCTTTGCAGCACAGCTTGAAATCACTTATGTAGATGGAAGCCATGAAACGATGATCAGTGATAAAACATGGAAAGCTACTACTGGAGCCATTATCTACGCAGATCTTTATCAAGGCAGTTCAATAGATATGCGTTTAGCAAACAGCGACTGGGCTAAATCAGGCTACAATACATCCAACTGGCAAACACCCGATCTAGGATGGAAGACTGTTGGATACAGTCCACGAACCGAACGTATTGCACCAGACAAACAAAACACCCCTGCAAAACCACCTCAAATTATTGAAGCGTCAAACGCTGATCCCGTATGCATTCATGAAGAGGTCGCTGCAACATCTCTCACAGAAATAAAACCTGGCACCTATATTGTCGACTTTGGCCAAAACCTTGTGGGATGGATCAAATTTAAAGCGCAAGGAGAACGTGGACAATCGGTTATTGTAAGACATGCAGAAATGCTCAACCCAAATGGCACGCTCTACACATCGAACTTGCGTGGAGCTCAAGCAACCGATTCCTACATACTGAGTGGTTCTGTAGACACACTAGAACCTTATTTCACATTTCACGGTTTTCGATACGCGGAAATTTCAGGCCTTAAATCTAAACCTGATATTACTACGATTCACGCTGAAGTAGTTCATAACGCCTTAGAAAGAACCGGAGACTTCTCCTGCTCAGATCCGCGCGTTAATCAACTCTTCCACAATATTATTTGGGGTCAAAAGAGTAATTATATCGAAGCTCCTACCGATTGCCCACAACGCGATGAACGCATGGGTTGGACTGGTGATACAGGATTTTTTATCAGAACCGCGACTTACAACTACAATGTAAAGCCATTCATCGAGCGCTGGCTCACAACGCTCATCACAGACGAACAAACTGAAAATGGTATTTTTCCAAATGTTGCTCCTATTGGTTCAAGAAGTGATCAGCACCCTTCAACCGCATGGGGAGATGTTGCTGTAACAGGTACCTATAATCTCTGGCATGTATATGCCGATACACGTATTGTCGAACGACACTTTGCTTCGCTCGCTCGTTATATGGGATTCTTACAGTCTCATACCATAAATGGTATTACCTATGTAGGTGGTTTTGGCGATTGGGTTAATCTGGGAGGCGGTGCAACCGCACCTGTCATTGATACAGCCTACTATATATACCTCTGCGATTTAATGTCCCAGATGGCTACAGCGATAAATAAACCTGATTATGCCAGCTTCTATACCTTTCTTAAAAACCAAAGTTTAGAAAGTTTTAAGACTAACTTTTTACTCCCAAATGGACAAATCAAAGAGAGCAGCCAAACCGCCTATGCACTTGCATTTACTATGCATTTGTTACCTCAGGATATGCTGCAAAAGTCGTCTGATCAATTTTTAGAATCCGTTAAAAAATATGATTGGCATTTAGCAACAGGCTTCATCGGTACGCCAAGACTCCTACCCGGCCTTCATGAAGCAGGTTTAAATGACGTAGCTTACAAACTTCTTCTACAAGACTCCTACCCATCCTGGCTTTACCAAGTTAAACTTGGCGCTACAACCATGTGGGAAAGATGGGACGGATGGACCAAAGAAAAAGGCTTCCAAACCATAGGAATGAATTCGTTCAATCATTATGCTTTCGGATCCGTTGGTGAATTTATGTACCGCTATGTTGCGGGTATTGATACAGTAGGCGAAGGATTTAAAACTATCTCTATAGCCCCCTATCCAGGACCAGGACTTACATCAGCACGTGCCACCTATCAAGCAGTCACAGGTGTCATTTCAACAGATTGGTTACTCTCTCAGAACACCTTTAGTTTAGAAGTAAAAGTTCCACCTAATACGATTGCTCACGTCCGAATTCCTACCTCTAACATTGAAGCGGTCTTAGAGAGTGGTAAAAGCATTGAGAAAGCATCGTGCGTCAAAGTACTTTCTCACGACTCTAAGGCACTCACCCTTGAGGTACAATCTGGCACGTACCGCTTTACAGCTCCTTACACATTTTAATGGATTTGTAGACAGGTTGGTTTTTGACACAGCCTTAAGCATTCATCTATAAAGAGGCTTCCTTTTTGAAGCCTCTTTTTGGTGACACACTTTTTTATAAACTACACCTCCTACATTAAACGCATATGCAGTGCGTTACTGAGCTTACTTGTTTATTTGCTAGTTATTTTAACTACGCATGCAGCCAATTTTTCAGGTACTGAACCATCGCTCAAAGAAAAGCTACAAGGTTATCTAGATCAAAGTATTTTAGCTAAGCCAAAGAAATCACAGCTTACTACAATCGATTCCGATGAAGCGAAAGAAAATTGGGTTAAGATTAAATCCTTTCCACGGTTTGGTGAGCTACGTGTTCTGCAAGTTAAGTCAGGCGATAGTGTACAAGCATCGATCGATCGTTTAAATGCCACAGGCCGCTATGAGTTCGTAGAACCAGATTACTTGCGACACGCTTTAGCAATTTCAACTACCCAACCAAACGACCCTAGCTTTATCTCTCAATGGGGTCTTTCAAATACCGGCAACAATCCTTCAATACCTGGGCCTGGAATTGCGAATGCTGATATTCATGCCTTAAGTGCTTGGGCTAACACGCGCTACGATGCATCAAATGTAGTCGTTGGTATTATCGATACGGGCGCACTTCTCACCCATCAAGATTTAGTAAATAATTTTTGGAATAATCCAAAGACGAATGGAACTACAAGTAATGGCTTTCAGTATATCAACGCAGCACACGGTATTAATGCAACCGTAGGCAGTGGCTCAGCAAATAGTGGAAACCCAAATGATGATAACGGACATGGCACCCACGTAAGTGGCATCATTGGCGCGCAGGGCAATAACGGCTTAAATACAAGCGGCGTAGCTTGGTCTGTGCAGCTTATGCCGCTTAAATTTCTGACATCTACCGGTGGTGGTAGTACATCTAACGAAATCACGTGTATTGATTTTGCGTTAGCAAACGGTGCGCAAATTATTAACGCAAGCTACGGAAGTAACACCTATAGTTCCTCAGAATACACTTCAATCCAAGCCCTTCAATCTGCCGGTATCATTTTAGTTGTAGCAGCAGGCAATGTTGCTGAAGACATTGACTTAACCCCGAGTTACCCTGGCAGTTACTTACTCGACAACATCGTAACTGTTGCGGCCTCAGATAATCGCGATGATATCGTATTTTTCAGCAGTACTGGCTCAGGTTTGGTAGAACTTGCTGCACCAGGTTACCAAATACTATCACTCTACAATACGAATAGTTCAGCTACAGCCGTATTATCAGGTACATCCATGGCAACCCCTTTTGTCACAGGATCACTTGCTTTATTACGGGCTCAATTTCCAAATGATACCTACAGGCAATTAATCAACCGATTATTACGCCACGTTGATACAAACGTTAACTTTACTAACCGTGTACAAACAGGCGGTAGACTCAATATCGCGTCAGCACTTGCATCAGCACCAAACGATAATACGCCATTTAACGATTCATTCCAAAGTCGCGGAAAAATTACCGCATCTCGTATTGCAATTAAGTCATCTAACGTAGGAGCAACCACCGAGAGTAATGAACCACTTATTGGAGGTTATACAGGAGGAGCCTCCCTGTGGTGGGAATGGACAGCTCCAGCAACAGGTCCCGTGACACTCACAACCCAAGGAAGCACCTTTCTTACACTCGCAGGTGTGTACACAGGAAATTCACTCTCAAATTTAACGAGTATCGCTGCTGCAAAAGCTACCGGTACAACATCAACAACAACAGCTTCGTTAAGTTTTAATGCTCAAGCGGACGCAGTATATGAGATTTCAGTGGATGGAGTAAATGGAGCAACTGGGATGGTGAATCTATCTCTTCAATATCAAAATGACGCGTTTGAAACTCCAGTCATTTTATCAGGCACAAGTGCACTGATAAAATCCACAACGATGAACGCGACCAAACAATCAGGTGAGCCATCAATTTTAGGCAACTCAGGGGGACACTCCATGTGGTATCAATGGACAGCTCCAAGCAGTGGCCAATTTCAATTATCTGCATTTAGCTACGACTTTGATCCCCTGATTGCGATTTATACAGGGAGTAAAATAAATGCATTAACGCTCATAAATTCAGCTAAAGGAAATGCAATAAACAGTTCTGCTGTGATACCAGCAAGTATCAGTGGATGCACCTTCAGTGCTACAGCAGGAACTACCTACTACTTTCAAATTGATGGAACAATCGACTCAAGTACGTCGCTCAATAACGGTCAATTTACGTTATCTTTAGTTGATTCTAATTGGCAATTAACCACCGGTGATGCCATTACCTGTGGTCCATCCGTTGCTGCTGATGGTACTATCTATATCGGGAGTGAAGATGGAAATTTTTATGCAATTAATCCGGATGGATCAACACGCTGGACTTACTCAACCGGTGCTTATTTTGACACCTCTACCTCGAGTGTGGCCTCTGATGGGACTATCTATGTTGGAACGTCGTCTACCATTTATGCCCTTACAGCTAATGGAACAATTAAGTGGACCTACCAACTTCCTACTTCCACAACCACGTCAAGTCCTGT
>TBL_comb48_EPIDRAFT_1000063_pt1 | contig 74157 bp, 74 predicted proteins | sample TroBogEpilimnion_37_FD_10681 | JGI IMG/M metagenome (IMG submission 10681) | reverse complement strand
TAGCTGGCTCGCTAGGAACGAGAGGAGCGCTCTCTACAACCCCACCATTTGTCGCTCCNCACCANACGACCACTACGGTCGCGATGATCGGCGGTGGCTCTCACATTGTCAGACCCGGAGCAGTTTCGCTTGCCCATGGAGGGGTCCTCTTCATTGATGAGGCACCCGAATGCGCACATGGAGTTCTCGATTCCCTTCGACAACCGCTGGAATCTGGGACTGTCACCATCTCGCGAGCGGTTGGAACCGTGACTTATCCAGCGAAGTTCCTACTGGTTCTCGCTGCTAACCCTTGCCCTTGTGGAAAATTCAATGGCCGGGGCCGTTCGTGCACCTGTTCATCCCTGCAGATTCGAAATTATCTGAAGAAGTTATCTGGGCCACTGTTAGATCGCATTGATATTCGTGCCTTTGTAGAGGCTCCAACCAGGGTTGAGATGGCATCTGAAGTCCATGGGGAGTCGAGTGCGATTGTCAGAGAACGGGTGCTTGCCGCGAGAAATATTGCAAGCGAACGTTTCCAAGGTCTTGGGTGGGCGCTTAATTCTGAAATACCTTCATCACAATTACGAGGACCCTTCAAAGCTGAACGAGCAGGCATGTCATTTCTCCATGCTGAATTAGATGCCGAAAGATTGAGCGCACGCGGATTCCATAAAGTATTGAGAGTTGCTTGGTCACTTGCAGATCTCCATAGAAATCCACGCCCTACATTGAACGATGTCGAGAGCGCATATCTCCTTCGTGAAGGAACCTTCTTATGATTCGCTTTACGGAAGACGAGATTGCACGACTTCATCTTCTCAGTTCGATCGAGGGGAATTCCACCTTTTGGACGCATCAAGTTCAAATGCACGGGGCAGTGGAGGTAGTTGATCGGTTACGCAGCCGATCGTATGAAGGTAGCAAACATGCTGCCGAAAGAATTAGCGATCGTCTGGAATCGACCACAACAGAGGAGATGCTTGATCAACTTGGAGATGCGTTCTTATTAACACCCGAATCCCCGGATTGGCCGATTCGCTTGAATGATCTTGCTGCTCCACCTTTTGGATTAGTTGGATTAGGCATACGTGAGATCCTCACTTCGATTGGCGACTCCATCGGAATAGTAGGCACGAGAAACCCAACTAACTACGGAAGCAAGATTGCAACTGAGTTTGCGGCGGCACTTGCTGATAGAGATTGGACAATTGTTAGCGGGGGAGCATTTGGTATCGATACCGCGGCACACCGAGGAGCGCTGGTTGTGGAGGGAAATACGGTTGCAATATTGGGCGGTGGAGTAAGAACAATTTTTCCTTCAGGAAATGATCGACTCTTCTCGGAGATCGCCACTCATGGATTATTGCTATCCGAGGTCTTACCTTCGGTTCCTGCAGTTCCGCATCGATTTTTGATAAGAAATCGGCTGATTGCTGCGATATCCAAAGGAACGCTCGTCGTAGAAGCGGCCCATCGGAGTGGCTCACTTCGCACGGCTCGCGATGCCGGAGAGTTACTGCGTCCAGTAATGGCAATCCCTGGACCGATTCATTCCCCAACAAGTGAAGGGTGCCATCGCCTGATCAATGAGCGAAGAGCCGAACTGGTCTCTTCCGTTGACGAGATTATGGAGTTGGTCGGCCCGATGTAGTGAGATGATTCTCCAATGAGTGAACACAAAGCTGGATTTGTAGCCGTTATCGGGCGTCCGAATGTCGGAAAATCCACCCTTGTGAATGCTCTTGTGGGAAAAAAGATCGTTATTACTTCGCACCATCCAAATACCACTCGAAATCCCATCCGCGGAATTATCTCCAAGCCTGACTACCAGATGATCTTGGTTGATACGCCAGGTGTTCATAAGCCCAAGACACTTCTCGGTACGCGATTAAATGCGATGGTCGCTGAGAATCTCGAGTCAGTTGACGCAGCACTCATCTGCCTACCCGTCGATGAAGCGATCGGTGCGGGCGATGAATTTATCGTGAAGCAGCTCGGGCACATCCGCAATATCTTTATCGCAGTTACGAAGGTTGATAAGGCAACAAAGCCTGAGGTCTTGATTGCAAAGCTGGTCGAAGTATCCGGCTTCGTTGAGCGCTTGGGAATCACCGTAAAAGAGATTGTCCCCGTCTCTGCAAAGAGAGAGGAACAGACGGAGTTGCTCATGGAGCTACTATCGTCTGCGCTCCCAAGCTCGCCATCTCTTTATCCTGAGGATATTTCGACAGATCAAGCCGCTGAACTCACAATCACGGAGTTAATTCGTGAGGCAGCGATTGAAGATCTCTATGAAGAGCTACCTCACTCTGTCATGATTACCATCGACGAGTTTGAGAAGCGCGAAGGTAAGAACTTTTTCGATATCCATGCAACGCTCCACGTTGAGAGAGATAGTCAGAAATCAATCATTATTGGGCCACAAGGCTCTCGCTTGAAAGCGATTGGAACCACGGCTCGAGGCAATATCGAGAATTTTCTTGACGCCAAGATTTTCCTTGGACTTCACGTCAAGGTCTCTAAGGAATGGCAGCGCGATCCCAAGGCGCTCGCCCGAATGGGATTTACTGAGTAACGCTTTTTCGTCCAGCAAAGTAGGACCCAATGAGTACCAGCGGTAGACCAATAATAAGGCCAAGCGTGAGTGGTTCACCCAAAATCAAGACACCTAGAAGCACAGCGAATGCCGTATTGAGATAAGTCACGAGTGATGCACGTGCTGGCCCAACTTCTTTTAAGAGTTGGAAGAAGAGAATAAAGGCGAGTGCCGTAGGGAATATTCCGAGCGCTAATTGGGAGGCGATGACCTTCGAACTTGGAGCGTGATGGGGAAGAGCAAAGAGGGCAAATGGGAGATAGAAGATTGCAGTAGTCGCCATGGCTAAACCATTAATTGCAATCGGGTCTATCTGCGGAATGTTGATAGTGACAGTCGCCACTGCAGTTGCGTAGCAAAGTGAGGCAAGAAGGATCATGCCAATCGCCAATGGATTTTGATTGGATCGGACACTTTCAATACCAACGACGAGGAGCACTCCCACAAAGCCGATCAACATTCCACCGAGTCGCTTGGAATGCCAGACAGTCTTATCACCATTGAAAGAGGCCAAGATAGAAGACCAAATGGGAACGGTTGCAACAAGTAACCCCGCTAATCCGGATGGAATCTTCTGCTCTGCTGATGTAATGAGTACCCAAGGAAGGAACATCTCAAGTACGGCATAAAGAAGGACGAAGTGATACTTCTTGAGCGCTGGAATGAGAGCTCCGCGACGAAGCGCAATCGGTATCAAGATCAACGCTCCGATAAATGTGCGCGATGAAACAATCACAGGTACGGAGAGCTCTCGCACGGAGACCTTAAGAAGTAGGTATGGGATACCCCAGAGAAGGCCTATCGCTATAAAGAGGAACCAGTTCTTCCTACTCATTATTTCCGTTTCGCAATGATCTGCGCATAGAGCTCAATCGTCTGATCCGCTATTGCGGACCATGAAAAATTCTCGATTGCTCGCTTGCGACCGGCTTTACCGTACTTCGCAAGAAGTTCTGGTTGTGCAAGGAGTCTATTTGCCGCTTCTGCGAACTCTGATTCGAAGGATGTGCCATCGCCGTTGTAATCGACGAGCTCTCCAGTCACTCCGGCTTCCACAACTTCAGGAATTCCGCCCACTCGAGATGCAAGCACGGCAGTCTCGCATGCCATGGCCTCTAGGTTCACAATTCCAAGTGGCTCGTAAATGGAGGGGCATAGAAATAGCTCAGCCCCACTGAGGAGTACCTTCATCTGCGAGAGTTGAAGACGCTCTTCAATCCACCAGACATTTGAACGCTCGCTTTGAAGATCTTCGATGAGAGTCTTGATCTCTGCCCCGATACCAGGCTCATCTGGATTTCCGGCAGCAACAACGAGTCCTACATCTGGGTTAACAGATTTCCAAGCCCGGAGTAAATGTGCAAGGCCCTTTTGGCGAGTAATACGTCCGATAAAGATTGCATAGCGGCCGTTGATGCCAAAGGGTTCCGCCACTGATGGATCAATCGTCGGCGCGAAATCTTTAGTATCGACGCCATTAAGAATGACATGAACTTTCGCTGGATCTAATTGCGGATAAGCCTTCAAGACATCTGCTCTCATGCCATTGCTTACAGCGATAATCGCATCCGCTGCTTCATAGGCTGTCTTCTCTGCCCACGATGAAATCTGATATCCGCCGCCGAGTTGTTCTGCCTTCCAGGGACGATCTGGTTCCAGTGAATGCGCAGTAATGACATGAGGAATTCCATGGAGTAGGCCGCCAAGGTGACCGGCCATATTCGCATACCAGGTGTGCGAGTGAAGGAGGTCGACTCCTTCAACTGCTTGAGCGATCTCAATATCAGTTGCAAGTGCAGCGAGTGCAGGGTTGAGCGAAGTGAATTCAGATGGAAGTTGATGTGAGGTCGCATCTTCTCGAGCCGCACCGAATGAATGAACGTCGACGTCGATCGACGATCGGAGCGCTTGGGTCAATTGGAGCGCATGGACTCCAGCTCCACCATAAATGTGTGGAGGCCACTCTTTCGTGATGAGGCCGATCTTCATTTCTGCTCACTTCCTTGATGCGATGGGTAAGGGTATCCTTAACCCATGAGCCGCCGCGAAGTTCCCCTAGGAATTGTCCTTGCTGGTGGCGAGGGAAAGCGGTTAATGCCGCTTACTGCAGATCGAGCAAAGCCTGCAGTCCCATTTGGTGGTGCATACCGCCTCGTTGATTTTGTTCTCTCGAACTTGGTGAATGCCGATCTCCGTAAGATTGCGGTACTGACTCAATATAAGTCGCACTCCCTTGACCGTCACATAACGACGACGTGGCGGATGTCGACATTGCTCGGAAATTACATCACGCCAGTTCCAGCGCAACAACGTCTCGGGCCTCGTTGGTATACAGGTTCAGCCGATGCCATTCTCCAAAATTTCAATCTCATCCATGATGAAAATCCGAACCATGTGCTTGTCTTTGGTGCCGATCACGTTTATCGGATGGATCCAGAGCAGATGTTTGATTTCCATTTGGAGACTGGAGCGGGTGTAACTGTCGCGGCGATTCGGGTGAAACGATCTGAGGCATCTGAATTCGGTTGCATTGAACTCGCAGATGATGGAATCACCATTAAGGCCTTCCACGAGAAGCCAGAGAATCCTCCGGCGATGCCGGGAAATCCTGACTACACATTAGTCTCGATGGGTAATTACATCTTTAAGCGCGATGTTATGGAAGATGCCTTGCTTGCTGATGCTGATGATTTAGAGAGTCGACATGATCTCGGCGGAAATATCATTCCGATGCTGACCGCTATGGGCAAAGCGCGCGCNTACGATTTTGNGAATAACCATGTGCCTGGTGAAACTGAGCGCGATAAGGGTTATTGGCGCGATGTAGGTAGCATCGATGCTTACTACGACGCGCATATGGATCTCGTCTCGATCCATCCAATCTTCAATCTCTATAACCGTGATTGGCCGTTGCTCACCAATCCTCCTTCATTGCCGCCAGCGAAGTTCTCCGAAAATGGTTCAGCAGTCGACTCGATTGTTGGAGCTGGCTCAATCGTTGCAGGCGGACGTATGGAGCGAAGCGTCGCATCTTTTGATGTCCATGTTGGAGCGCATGCCATTGTTCAAGGCGCAGTACTTATGCCATCGGTCCGAATCGGTCATGGTGCAATCGTTCGCAATGCGATTCTTGATAAGAATGTTGTTGTCGAGCCAGGCGCTCAGATTGGCGTCGATTTAGAGCGCGATCGATTGAAATACACCGTCTCGCCTTCTGGCATTGTTGTTGTTGGAAAAGGCGAGATCGTTACCAATTCGTAGTTCTGTCACGTAACTTTCGATAACGTTCAAGTACTTCTGGCGTATGTGGTGCATTAACTCTCTCTACCTCGCCGAGATCCCAAACGGGAGCGCTCTCTCCACCAAGTACTACCCACGCAGCTTGTCTCGCCGCACCATTCGCCACATATTCTCCAGCAGGTGGAATGAGAACTTCTCGGCCGAAGAGTGAGGCAGCAATCTTTCCTACGGCGGGATTCTTCGCGGCCCCACCGATAAGGAGAATTCGATTTACTGCGACGCCACGTGAGATCAGTGATTGCGCGGCATCGACAAGTCCACTGAGCATTCCTTCAATATATGCGCGTGCAATATCGGCGCGATTGGAATTTTCCAAAGTTAATCCAGCAAGGACACCTGTTGCATCAGGGCGATTCGGAGTGCGCTCACCTTCAAAATATGGAAGCAGGCTAAGACCATGTGCTCCTGGTTCTGCTTGAAGGGCAAGTTCGCCGAGCTCTTCATGAGTGCATTGCAGAATCGCAGTTGCGGCATCAAGAATGCGGGCCGCATTTAATGTGCAGACTAGCGGCAAGAAACGTCCCGTGAGATCGGCAAATCCAGCGACTTCACCAGTTGCATCGTGAGTAGATGTATCTGAGACAGCGAAGGCAGTTCCACTCGTTCCAAGGGAGACGATCAGATCCCCAGGTTCTGCCTGAAGACCAAATGCAGCACCAGCATTATCACCGGCACCTGCACCGATAAGAAGTGACTCCGATGCGCGCAGACCAAAATCGTTACGTGAAATGATTTTTGGTAGATAGATATCCTGATCAACGTCAAAGATTCTCTGAAAAAGTTCGCGATCGTATTCGGATGTGACTGGATTGAAATAGCCAGTTCCGGATGCATCACTTCGGTCGGTGAAGATCTCATGGATATTGTTGCTCCCGCTTAGCTTCCAAGAGAGCCAATCATGGGGGAGACAGATCGCCGCAACTCGCTGAGCGTTTTCGGGCTCGTTCTCTAAGAGCCAGCGAACCTTGCTGGCGGTAAAGGAGGCGACAAGTGTGGAGCCGGTACGGTCTGCAATATCTGGATTCTCTTGATTGATCGCCCGCGCGGCTGCAGCTGATCTCGTGTCATTCCAGAGCAATGCTGGGCGAATGAGATTTCCGTTGGAGTCGAGAGTCACCATGCCATGTTGTTGGCCTCCAATCGAGATCGCCGAGACATCGTCGAGGCCTCCTGCACTTGTTATCGCTTGCTGGAGGGCGAGCCACCAATGCTCGGGATCTACCTCGGTGCCTGGTGGGTGGGGTGCCCGGCCTTCACGTACCAAGCCGCCGGTTTGGGCATCTCGAATAACGATTTTTACAGATTGAGTTGAGCTATCGACACCGGCGACTAGAGGCATGGGGCAAGGGTAGACTTAAGAGGTCAACGTTGACCATCGTGGTTGCTCTCTGGGGCGACTTTTTTACCAAATATTTATCGACCACATTTGGAGATTTTCATGCGTATTGGTGTTCTAACTGGCGGCGGAGATTGCCCTGGCCTTAATGGAGTTATTCGTGCAGCAGTCACGAAGGGTGTCAAAGAATATGGCTATGACTTTGTAGGCTTCCGCGATGGCTGGAAGGGACCGCTTGAAGGTCTCACTATGGAGCTCAATCTCGAGACTGTTCGCGATATCTTGCCTAAAGGTGGAACCATCCTTGGATCCTCACGTACCAATCCATTTAAGATCGATGGTGGCGTTGAGAAGATCAAAGAGAATCTCGCGAAGCATGGAATTGATGCACTCATTGCTATCGGAGGCGAAGACACTCTTGGAGTTGCGACAAAGCTCGACGCTCTTGGCGTCAAAGTAATTGGCGTTCCAAAGACTATTGATAATGATCTCAATAACACTGATTACACATTTGGTTTCGATACCGCCGTCAATATTGCAGTTGAGGCGATCGATCGCCTCCACACCACGGCAGAGTCACACCATCGTCCAATCGTTGTTGAAGTCATGGGCCGCCATGCTGGTTGGATTGCACTTCACTCCGGTATCGCAAGCAGCGGTGCAGCCGTACTCATCCCAGAAGTGAAATTCTCGGTTGAGAAGGTCTGCGAGTATGTTCTCTCATCATTCAAGGCGAATCGTGCACCGATTATCGTCATTGCAGAAGGTGCCATTCCTCAGGATGGCGACATGGTGATCAAGGATCAGAGCCTCGATGCCTTCGGACACGTCAAGCTCTCTGGAATCGGCGATTGGCTTGCCGCTGAAATTACTGAGAAGACAAAGTACGAGACTCGTTGCACCGTTCTAGGTCATATTCAGCGCGGCGGAACGCCAACTGCCTTTGACCGCGTTCTCTCAACTCGCTTTGGATTGCAAGCAATCACCGCAGTGCATGAGGGCGATTTCGGCAAGATGATGGCCCTTCACGGAACATCGATCGCTCGCGTTCCTCTTGCATCAGCAACCACTGAACTTAAGCTAGTTCAGCCTTCCCTCTACGCGGAAGCTGAGGTCTTCTTCGGATAATTACTCAGCGAGAGCTGCGTAAGAATCCGTACGATTCAATCATGACAACTTTGGATAATCTCTTCACTCCTGGCCTTGTGGCTGCTCAACAACCTCAATGGCCAGGGGGAGTAGATGGCGATGCAGTAAAAGCTGCGGTATCTACGCTCTCAAAGTTGCCACCACTTGTCTTCGCCGGTGAATGCGACAATCTCAAAGCGCGCATTGCACTTGCCCAAGAAGGTAAAGCCTTCTGGCTGCAAGGCGGCGATTGCGCTGAGACGTTTGTAGCAGCAACGGCTGATTCGATTCGTAACCGAATAAAGACGATCCTTCAAATGGCAGCTGTACTTCAATACTTTGCCAGCCTTCCTGTCATCAAAGTTGGTCGCATGGCGGGTCAATTTGCTAAGCCACGTAGCAACAATGATGAGACTCGTGATGGCGTCACTCTTCCTGCTTATCGAGGAGATGCCGTTAATGATCTTGAGTTCACGCTCGAGGCTCGCACTCCTAACCCAGATCGCTTAGTACAGGTGTACAACACTTCTTCAGCGACTCTCAACTTGGTTCGCGCATTCACGCAAGGTGGTTTTGCCGATCTTCGTCAGGTTCACACGTGGAATAAGGGTTTTGCAAATGATCCTCGATTTGGTGCACGTTACGAAGAGATGGCGAATGAAATTAGTCGCGCCCTCGCCTTTATGGAATCAGCGGGTGTTGATCCAGAGTCTTTCAAATCTGTAGATTTCTATTCGAGTCATGAAGCTCTTATTTTGGAATACGAGCGCCCATTAACTCGTATTGACTCTCGAACCAACCTTCCCTACGACGTATCGGCCCACTTCTTGTGGATCGGTGAACGTACTCGCCAGATGGATGGCGCGCACATGGACTTTGCTTCAAAGATTCAGAATCCAATCGGTATTAAGCTCGGCCCGAAGACCACTCCAGAAGATGCACTCGCAATGATTGCAAAGCTCAATCCAACAAATGAGCCTGGACGCCTCACATTTATCACTCGAATGGGTGCTGGTCTGATTCGTGAGAAACTTCCACCACTTCTCAAGGCGGTAACTGAGAGCGGTGCAAAGGTTCTCTGGGTCTGTGACCCTATGCATGGGAATACCTTTGAAAGCTCAACAGGTTACAAGACCCGTCGCTTCGAAGATGTTATGGATGAAGTCCGCGGCTTCTTTGAATCTCATAAGGCTGCTGGAACACATCCTGGTGGAGTTCATATCGAACTTACCGGTGATGATGTTACGGAGTGCCTTGGCGGAGGAGAGCAGATCTCTGAAGAGGATCTCGCTTCACGATATGAATCTGCCTGTGACCCACGTTTGAATCACACGCAATCATTGGAGCTAGCCTTCCTCGTAGCCGAGATGCTGCGCGACCGCTAAAGAGGCATATTCCCAAGATATCTTCGCCGTATTAGGGTATCTCTGTGCTCAGCCAAAGTTCCTTGAAGACCCCAGCGGGCACTCTCTATTTAATAGCGCGCGAACATGTCCTTCTTGCTGCTGGCTTTCGGGGCTTCACAGATATGCATCAACGCATGGATGACGCAGAGTTTGCTATCGGAATCAAAGATGTAAAACGAATCCCAGTTATCACAGAGCTGGTTGAAAATTATTTTGATGGTGACCTATCTGCACTCAATGGGATTGTCGTACGCCAACCTGGATCTGAATTTTCTCAGAGCGTTTGGAAGGCGATGCGGAAAATCCCCGCCGGAAAGACCTGGAGTTACTCAGATTTAGCGAAGAAGATCGGATCACCAGCCGCAGTTCGAGCGGTAGGAACTGCCTGCGGTAAAAATCTTATTGCGCCGATCATCCCATGCCACAGAGTCGTTAAAAGCGGCGGAGCAATTGGAAATTACGGCTATGGGGTTGAGGTTAAAGAGTTCTTATTGCGTCACGAAAGCGCTATTTAAAGATTTCCTAAAGCCTTTGGCAGAATCTCCAAGACTTGCTCTAACTCCTTATCAGTGAAATCCATATGAGTTACGAAGCGGAGCAATTTTGAGCCCATCGCTCCTGCAAGGATTCCGTGATCTTTTAACGTTGAAACTAATTGACCAGCGGAAGTACTTGTATGCGATACATCAATCGCAACGATATTTGTCTGAACTGATGATGGATCAATAAAGGCATCAGAGATTCGAGAAAGCGCCTCAGCAATTGTTCGTGCGCGTTGATGGTCTTGCGCAAGGCGTTCAATGTTATGGTCGAGCGCATAATCGACGGCTGCAGCCAAGATACCAATCTGCCGCATGCCCGCTCCATATCGCTTGCGCCAGCGACGAGCGTTCTCAACAACTTCATGAGTTCCGAGCATCATCGACCCAACAGGTGCGCCAAGTCCCTTCGAGAAACAGACACTCACGGTGTCGAAGTGTGAGCCATATTCCTTCAATGAGACTCCTGAAGCAACGTGTGCATTCCAAATACGCGCACCATCAAGATGCATTGATAAGCCAAGTTTTGAAGACGCGTCACGAAGCAGCGCGATTTCGCTAATAGGTTGGACTGTTCCACCGCCAAAGTTATGCGTATTTTCGACGGCTATAGCCTTCGTCGAGACAAGATAGGGCCCGGCATCAGGAGAGGCGATTGCCAATGGGTCAGCCGCTTGCAGTAATCCATTCTTTGCTGGCCACGTTCTCGTTGTAATGCCGCTAAAGACTGCCCCAGCACCGAGTTCAGCACGAACGATATGAGATTGAGTTTCAGTGAGTAGTTCTTCTCCAGGTGCAACGAGCGAGCGAATTGCTAGTTGGTTCGAGAGGGAGCCTGTGGGAGTAAAGAGAGCTGCCTCTTTGCCGAAGAGGGCAGCGACTCGCTCTTGAAGTTTATTGACGGTGAGATCGTCACCATAGACATCATCACCAACTTCAGCTGTAAACATCGCCTCTCGCATGGCTGGCGTAGGGCGGGTAACGGTATCGGAGCGTAGATCAATCACTCGTTGCAACCTCTTTCGACTCTTCGGATTTAATGATGACAACCATCGCAATAATCACGAGAGAGCCACCCAGCAAGGTGCGAAGCGCTAACGTCTCATGTCCAAGTATGACACCAAAGACCGCGGCAAAGATATATTCCATAGTGAGCAGGATGCCGATGGAGGTTGCAGCCATGAAGGACTGCGTCCACGTCTGGACAAGAAAGGCGAAGGCGCTGGCCAAAACTGCCGTGTACACGATTGCCTGCCACACACCTGAATCATGAGGAACTTCTATGCCCTGTTTGATTCCACCAAGGAATGAAATTGCGCTCACCATCGCCATCTGAATGAGCGTTAGAGCATATGTATCCATCCCATTGCTCCACTCACTCAATGCAATGATGTGCCCAGCGAAGAGAATCGCGCTGACAAGAACGAGTGATTCACCCACACCAATGGAGAGTCCTTTAAAAGAGAGCATTGCTAGCCCAACAAAGGCGAGCGCCGTAGCTGCCCACTGGATTTTGGAGACATGCTTCTTAAAGAGTCCGGCGGCGAACAGAGGAGTAAAGATGGCATAGAGGCCAGTGATAAATCCTGTCTTCGCCACTGTCGTTTGAGTAAGCCCAAAGGTTTGGAAGAGGTAGCCCCCACCAAGGAGAGAGCCAACTACAACGCCTTTTACGAGAAATTTTCCGCGGATATGTTTAAGCGCCTGGGGACGAATAGCAGCCATCACGCACGTTGCTATGAGAAAGCGCCACCCGAGAAAGGAGCTGACATTGATTCGATGGAGCGTATCTTTCATAACAACAAATGCGCTACCCCATATTGCTGCGACAGTTAAAACGAGAGATACGACAAGATATTTATTTCTTCCACCAGTCATTTGATCTTCGCTCGCATCTTCTTGAGCAGAGCGATTTCAGACCCGTGTTCGGGTTCCATGCCTGGTGTCTCAAGAATAAGTGGTGCATTTGCAACTGCTGGATGAGCAAGGAGTTCTGCAAATGGCTTCTCACCAATTTCGCCCTGTCCAATATTTTGGTGGCGGTCTTTGAGGGCGCCACATATATCCATGGAGTCATTGGCGTGGATTAGTTGAATTCGTTCAATACCAACTAACTCAACGAGAAGATCGAGAGTTTTCGTCATTCCACCTTTAACAGCGATGTCATGGCCCGCGGCAAAGACGTGGCAGGTATCGAGGCAGACACCAACCTTTGGGTGCCATTCGAGGGCATCAAAGTATTGAGTGAGATCTTCAAGTTTCTTCACCAATGATTGACCTTGGCCAGCAGTTGGCTCGAGAAGCAACCACGGATCTTCATCACTTAAGGCGTTCAGAACAGGCATCATGCCATCGTGGATCTGCTTCCAAGCGGTTGGGAGATGCTTCTCATCTACAGCTGAACCAGTGTGGATGACGACACCCTTTGCGCCGATTTGGCGTCCTCGCTTGAGCGAGTAAGCCGTAGATGCCAAGGAATTTTCATATGTGCCGACCGTCGGGGAACCTAAATTAATGAGAAAGGGTGCGTGTACATAACTCTCAATATCGAGTTCATTCGTGCGTTCAATAAATTTTGCATCAGCTTCAGAATTGGCCTCCGGCATAGCCCAGCCTCGAGGGTTAGATGCAAATACTTGGATTGCCTCAGCACCAGTCGTTAATGCGTACTCAATAGATCGTTTCGCCATACCTCCCGAGGTAGGAGTATGAGCGCCAATGCGAGGGAGGGTAGCCATTGCGCCACCCTATAGGAAGTCAACCGAGCGTGATGGTTACTGTCGAACCGCGCTTCACCTTGGTCCCTACCTTTGGCGAGATATTGGTGACGCTCTTGATCTTCTTGCTTCCGATCTTCTTGACCTTGACGTGAAGTTGGAGGTTCTCAAGAGCTGTCGTTGCGGCACGTTGGGTAAGGCTATAGACATTTGGAATATAGACGCTCGATGAGCCTTGGGAAACAACAATCGAAACTCGAGATCCGACCGCGATAGCCGCTCCACCATTGGGGGTTTGAGAGATCACATTTCCGGCGGCAACGGTGTCGCTGTATCCGAAGGTAGAGATGACCTTGAAACCGGCGGTCGTTAATTCATTCGTGGCTTGGTCGCCAGATAAGCCAACGTACGAATTCAATGAGAGCGTTTGAATGCCCTTACTAATCACAAGATTCACTATCGAGTTTCTACGGACAGGAGTGCCAGAGACGGGATCGCCATCAATCACCATGCCAGATGCAATCGTTGAGCTGTAATCCTGTGTTGTATTACCGACTTTAAGTCCAGCTCCGAGAAGGGCTGCCGACGCTGCATCCGAAGTCATTCCAGCAATTGACGGGACTGCAATGCGTTCTGGGCCTTTGGAGAGGATGATGAAGACTGTTCCGCCTTTACTGAGGTGTCCACCCCCGCCAGGGTTTGAAGAAATGATCTTTCCAGCAGGAATATCTTCGCTAAATGATTTACTGCCGATAGCGAGATGAAGGCCAAGGGGAGTCAATGTGTTCTTAGCATCGTCTTGGCTTAACCCTGCGATTGATGGAATTGAGATCTTGGAGCCAATAAAGTGATACCAAGCGCCACCTGTAGCAACTGTGATGATCAGGACCAGTGCAATAAAGCGATTCCGAATTACCCGCTTAGAGTTTCGACGACGAACCTCAGCTGTAGTTTCATTCTTCTTTGATGACGTCACAGTGTTCTCCGCTTCTTTACCAACTGATGAAGCAAGCGGCTCGCTCCGCTCTCTATTGACAATGGTGTTACCGATTCGAATTTCACCGAGGGGTTTACGGCTTCGCTTCTTCTCTCGGGGTAGAGGAATATCTAATTCCAGACTCAATTGGCGTTTCATGGGATCAATCTCGATCGCTGCAGCCCGCAGCTCAGAGAGAAGTACTCCGGCATTACGTTGACGTTGATCTGGGTTAGGCGAGGTCGCCTTGAAAATAATGGCATCAATAGTTGGAGGGATAGAAGACACGATTGTTGAAGGCGCAGGAATGCGCTCGTTGACATGCTTGTAAGCAATCTGAATGGGGGATTCGCCCTCATAAGGTTTTCTGCCCGTCATTAACTCAAAGAGCACGACTCCAACAGAGTAGATATCACTCCGCTCATCAGAAATTCCTCGCTGCACTTGCTCGGGGGATAAGTACGAGACACTGCCAAGAACAACACTTGATTCCACTGTCATCGTGGCACCAAGTTCAGCGCCTCGAGCTAATCCGAAATCTGCAAGTTTTACCCGACCATCTTTAGAGATTAAAATATTCTCTGGCTTGATATCTCGATGAACGATTCCATGTCGATGCGCTTCAGCGAGAGCGCTGACAATAGGTGTCATATACCGTAAGAGATCTGTTGCTGAGAGCGGTCCCTGTTCGTGTAAGAGTTCACGCAAAGTAAACCCGTCCACATACTCCATCACAATAAAAACGGCAGGACTTCCGCCCTCATTCCAGCCTTGATCTTGAATGGCAACAATATTTGGATGAGAGAGCGCAGCTGCCGCCTTAGCTTCTCGAATGAATCGATTGACGAACTCTTCATCATTTGCCAGGTGCGGGTGCATGATCTTCACTGCGACGCTTCGATCGAGGCGAGTATCCATCCCAATATAGATCGAGGCCATGCCACCGGCAGCGATCAGCCGCTGTAATTGATAGCGACCATCAATGAGTTCTCCAGTGAGGTCTGACACGCTCAAAGTTTAAGGAGAAGCACCGGAGTTCTATGGCTAAGGCGCGCTCTTTACTCTGTAATCCGCTGCACTTTTTGTACCCTCTAACAGGAAGTGCTCAGCTTCACGCAGTTGCCACTGCTGCATTTTTTCGCGAATCTGGATCCCATCTCGAGTTAAGACGCGCTGGAGTGCAAGATCTAAAGGGGCTTCCACCCACAATTTTGTATTTGCCCACGGTCTTGTCACCTGTTGACCACTCCCAACTCCCTCCAAGATGAGGTGCGATGGCGAGGTAATGGCAATCGGTGCTGAATATCTTGATCGCTGCCAGTCATATTGCGGGATTGAGATTCTAGGAGAGTTGAAGAAATCATCAATGATTTTTTGGAGTATTTGGCTAAGCGAACTATCGAGCGCCTTACCCCAACCATCGTAAAGGTTATCCATGTGAATCGTCGCGACATCAAATCCATCGCTCGACAGTGAATCATGGATCTGCGCGGCGAGCGTTGTTTTACCTGACCCAGAAGGACCATCGATAGTAATGAGTGACTTAATCATCGGCATTTAGTGAGATGTTTTGGATGTACTTGATTCGCGTTTCCAACGGACCCACCCTGCAACTGCGATACCCACAAAGATGAGATAGAGAATTGAGGTGAGATATTGCCCGCCATGCCAGAACTGATATGTGTAGACGGCATCAACCACAAACCACAGTGGCCAGGTTTCAAACTTCTCCTTCACCATCAAAACCTGTGCGATGCAACTACCTACAAATCCGAAGGAGTCAGTCAGGGTTGCTGCCGCTCCGATGTGAATTAAGAGGGGATTAAGCGCAATCCACCCGACTGCNAATCCGGCTAGCCACGCGGAGTTCTTCTTCAGAGAGATTCGTGCTGGCTTTGCTCCTTGCTTACCCCAACCGAACCAACCCCAGAAGCCACCGGCGATGAAGATAAATTGAAGGAGTCCGCTGGCGTAGTACTTCTGCTCGAAGAAGAGAATGGCATAGAGAAAACTACTTATGTTCCACCATGGCCATGTAGAGCGGGGTCCAAGGACTCCCAACCCAACTCCAATAACAGAAGTGACAAAGGCGAAGAACTCCAAGATGCTCAGGTGATAGCCCCACGCAGTAAAGAGAGTGGTCATGATGATCGAATTTAATGAATGCATAAGTGAACCCCTTCCCAATTCGCATTACCGAACTGGTCTTACGGTCGACTTGGATTTCAAGTCCTCTCAGCCAAAGAGCGGCTCCCGTTAATAGAAGGTTACCATTACTCCTATGATGAGGTGGGGCTATGTAGCAATGCTTACCTTCACAGTCGTTGGCTCCTTCTGGCTTGAAGTCGTCCTTAAAGTTCGAGTCTTGCAACGAATTGCACGAGCCCTCAAATCGATCCTCCCCGTCGCAATTGCATTTCTCGTCTGGGATGCCTGGGCGGTACATCATCACGATTGGTACTTTGATATCAAGCAAATCCTCGGAATTTATGGGCCGTTTCGTATTCCACTCGAGGAGTATCTCTTCTTCCTTGTAGTTCCACTTGCCGCAATCATGACGCTCGAGGCAGTCCGGAAAGTTAAACCACAGTGGATGATTGGCGATGAGAAATGACGTATACCTTCATCGTCCTTACCTTCGTTACTTCTAGCCTTGCTCTCGATCTCTTTGTGACAAGGATTCGACTTGTAACTCGACGAGCGTTCTGGACCTCCTACGCCATCATTCTGCCCTTTCAACTTTTGACAAATTGGTGGCTTACTTCGCGCAATATTGTGATGTATCGAGGTGGAGCAATTATTGGTTGGCGCATTGCTTCGGCCCCAGTCGAAGATCTGATCTTTGGTTTCGCACTTATTCTTGGCGTGCTGACCTTGTGGGTGAAATTAGGAAAACGAGGTTAGCGAGCAGCTAGCGCTCTGCGATATGCCGGCACGGCAACTTTTAATCTGCGCCAGGTAGAAGTCTTCGCCCGTTCATCAAATATCTGATAATCAATTTTTTCTACTTCATCAACGATGCCGCAATACAGTTCACTCGCCGCCTCAATACATGCTCTGCTTGATGGTTCGAGAAGGTGGATACCAGCATCAGCCTCACGTTGCAATTGTCGAACTCGTGCGATCTGTTCTTTGAGAGCTGATCGGATCTCGGGAGTTGTTATGCGTTCATTTAACATCTCCCAGCTCACGCCATGAGCCTGTAACTCTTGCAATGGCAAGTAGATTCGTCCTCGATCTAAATCTTCACCAACATCGCGAATAAAGTTTGCGAGCTGAAAGGCTGTTCCGAGTTTCTCGGCAAGTGGGTAAGCCTCAGGGGAGAGTGGACCCAGGATTGGGACCATCTGTAAGCCGATGACACTTGCACTTCCATAGACATATTCCATAAGGTCGTCATATGTCTGATACTCCGAGACCGTGAGATCCATCGTCATAGAGTGGAGAAAGGATTCGAAGTATTCGATCGGAATAGAAAAACGCGAAACGGTATCTGCGAGCGCCATTCCAATGGGGTCTCTGCTGGCTCCTGTTCGAAGATCAGCGAGCACGCCTTCTCCCCACGTAGATAAGTGGGCTGCCTTCTCATCTTCGCTCAGGGTTGAGGCGAGGTCATCGACGATCTCATCTGCGTAGCGTGCAAAGCCATAGAGCGCATGGACAAAGGGGCGCTTCGCCTGAGGAAGGAGAAGCGTCGCTAAGTAATAGGTCTTACCGTGGAGCGAGTTGAGTCGTTTGCATTCGGTGTAGGAGGCGCGAAGTTCCTCGCCGACAATTCCAGCGGCATCGAGCTCGTTCATACGGGGAGTCTAGTGATCGGAGGGCTTCTTCACGCTCAACCCTGAAGTAGAAATCGAGAGTGGCTACTCACCAGTTTAAAAATTTCCTTATACCGTTCTCGTATTCCCTCGGTCTGTGAGCCGTCATTTCACACGGGGTCGCAAACACCCTCGATAACAAAATCAGGAAGGTCCCTCATGCTTGATTCTTTCTTCAAGATCACTGAGCGCGGGTCAACGATCGGCCGTGAGATTCGTGGCGGTTTCGTCACATTCTTCACTATGGCCTACATCGTGGCTCTCAATCCGCTCATCATCGGCCTCACAAAAGATGGCGATGGCAAGTTCCTCGGAGGAGATGGATCACATCCAAATCTCGCTCTCGTAGCTGCAATGACCGCCCTTATGGCTGGTCTGCTCACAATCTTTATGGGAACAGTTGCTAACTTCCCACTCGCTCTTGCAACAGGTCTTGGTCTCAATACCTTCGTTGCTGTTGGTATCGCATCCCGCATGACATGGGCAGATGCAATGGGTCTTGTCATCATCGAAGGCCTCATCATCGTCGTCCTCGTCGTGACCGGTGTTCGCGCAGCTGTCTTCCGCGCTGTTCCATCACAGCTCAAGATCGCTATCGCAGTTGGTATCGGTCTCTTCATCACCATGATCGGCCTCGTCGATTCAGGTTTCGTACGCCGCACAGGTACTGGACCAGTTCCAGTTCAGCTTGGCGATAACGGAAATCTCGTTGGATGGCCAATCGTTGTCTTCGCATTCGGACTCTTCTTGATGATCGCTCTCGTCGTTCGCAAGGTTAAGGGCGCGCTCCTTATTGGAATTGCGACCACAACTGTTATTGCGATCATCGTTGAGAAGGCATTCAAGATCGGCCCTAACTTCGATGGCGCAACTGGCAAGGTCAATCCAAAGGGCTGGGGACTCAATGTTCCAACAATTCCTTCAAAGGTCTTTGCTAAGCCAGATTTCAGCCTCTTCGGTCACATTGACCTAACAGGTGCTTTCAACCGCGTCACAGTGGTTACCGCAATCCTTCTCATCTTCTCACTCTTGCTCTCTGACTTCTTCGACAATGTCGGAACAGTTACGGCAATTGCAACTGAAGGTGGACTCATCGATGGTGAAGGAAATATTCCAAATATCGATCGCATCTTGTTGATCGACGGTGTCGCCGCTGTTGCTGGTGGAGTTGGAAACATCTCTTCAAACACAAGCTATATCGAGTCAGCTTCAGGTGTTGGCGAAGGTGCTCGTACTGGTCTTGCATCAGTCGTGACTGGAATTCTCTTCCTCCTCACAACCTTCCTTGCTCCGCTCGTAGCAGTAATCCCTTACGAGGCTGCAACTCCTGCACTCATCATCGTTGGCTTCTTGATGATGACTCAGATCAAGAATCTTGATTGGGCAGATTATGGAATCGCGATTCCAGCATTCTTGACCATCATCTTGATGCCATTCACATACAGCATCTCTGTAGGTATTGGTGCTGGCTTTGTTTCACATGTACTTGTACGTGTCGTCCAAGGTCGTGCGAAAGAGATTCACGCACTTCTCTATGTCGTGTCAGGTCTCTTCGTGATCTACTTCTTGCAATCTCCAATCAGTATCTGGACAAGCAAGTAATTAATAACACTCGCAACTCCGATCAGGCTTCGAAGGATCTCCTTCGAAGCCTGATTCGCGATGTGCCCAACTTTCCGCACGAAGGCATCCTCTTTAAAGATATAACCCCGCTGCTTCGAGAAGGCGGGGCCTTTGCTGTTGCTGCCGAGTTATTTGCGAACGTTAGCGAGAGCTATGACGTTGTTGCTGGTGTTGAAGCCAGAGGTTTCATCTTTGCAGCTGCCGTGGGTGCGGTCACGGGAAAAGGTTTCGTTCCGATCCGTAAGAGTGGAAAACTCCCGGCTGATTCTTACTCACAAAGTTATGCCTTGGAATATGGTGAGGCATCACTTCAGATTCATAAGGATGCACTGCGCCCGAATGAACGAGTGCTATTAATTGATGATGTGCTGGCAACAGGTGGAACTCTTACTACTGCAGCTAAATTGATCGAACAATGTGGTGCTCTCGTTGATAGCGTTGCAGTTTTGATCGAGATCGAGGGCCTAAAAGGCCATGAAAAGTTCGCGGCAAGCGGAGTAAACGTTCCGATCTCTGTTCTTCTGTAAAACCTACTTAAGCGATAGTTCCAACAATTCTCTCGGCTGCGAGTCGACCAGAGATCAAAACCATCGGAACGCCGACGCCCGGTTGAGTGCCAGAGCCAGCAAAGACGACATTTTCAAAGCCTTCAGCGATATTGCGAGGACGGAATGGCCCAGTCTGCATAAAGGTATGGGCGCTGGCGAATGGTGCGCCTGCTTCAAGACCCATCTTCTGCCAATCTAATGGTGTGATCATATGTTCGACTTCGATCGCGTCACCAAATCCTTCATAGCCGCGGCTCTCAAGGACTCTGATCATTTCATCGCGATATGAGGGTCCGATCTTCTTCCAATCAATATCAGCAGTGAGGTTCGGGGTAGGGAAGAGTACGTAATATGAGTGTTTGCCGGCTGGAGCGATGGATGGTTCATCCATGCTTGGCACAGTTACAAGCAAACTTGGGTCAGTCATGAGCTGCTTCTTATTGATGAGCTCATCAAAGACACCATCCCAAGACTTTCCAAAGTGGATATTGTGATGTGCCAGGTGGTCATAGGACTTGTTTGAGCCAACCAACATCGTTACGCATGATGGGGAGTAGTTCAGCTTCGCGACCTTACGAGGGGTCTTTCCTAATAGTTCTCGATAAGCGACTGGCAGGTCGGGATTAAGCACAACTGCATCAAAGGTGTAGCGCTCACCTGATTCGGTAATCGCCGCTGTGGCACGTCCATTGTGGTGTTCGATCGTTGACACGGTGGTGTTGTAGTGAATCTCGACGCCATGCTTTTGCGCTGCTGCCGCAAGTGCTCGTGGCAAGGCGTGCATTCCGCCTTTAGGGAAGAAGACGCCATTCACTGAATCCATATATGCAATCACTGCGTAGATAGCGAGAGCCTGTTGGGGACTTACTCCTGCATACATCGCCTGGAAAGAGTAGACCCGCTGGGTGCGTGGATCCTTTAAGAACTGTTCGACCTTTGGGGCCAATCGTCTAAATCCACCGAGCGCAACCAGCTTCGCCAAGTTTGGGGTTAAGAGGTTGAGTGGATTATCAATATTTCGATCAATGAAGTCATTCATCTCGTACTTGTACAACTTTGTTACGAAATCGACATATCTGGCGTAGCCAGCTGCTTCATCGGCGCCAATGACATTTCTAATCTCTTCTTGCATTCGAGCAGTGTCGGCGTGAACATCAAGTTGCGAACCATCGTCGTAGAAAGCGCGATAGAGGGGCGCAACTGGGATCAGGTCGAGCCAATCCTTCATATCTTCACCAACGCAGCCAAAGGCATCTGCAATCAGCGATGGCATGGTGAGAACGGTCGGGCCAGTATCGAAGGCATAACCTTCTTTATTGAGCAGACCATTGCGCCCACCTGGATAACTCTCGCGCTCAAGGATTGTGACCTTTCGACCAGCGCCTGCCAAGCGAAGTGCGGTACTTAAACCGGCAAGCCCAGCACCAACAATGACGACATGATCAGTAGGACCTTTAATTCTCTTTGGCATGGTGTCCTATATCTTTCGTTGGGTTGCGATGGTAGCCATCTGGTGAAGCAGGCTCTGAGCATGTGAGGTGATGAGAGGATTGTCGATCGCAGATACCGCCTCTTGAGTAAGAGTTGAGATCAGACCCTCAAGATGATCTCTTGCGCCCGTGTCGATGATAATTCCACGCAATTCGTTGACTTCATCGAGGGAGAGATCAGGCTTTCCTAGTAACTCTTTTATTGTCTTTCGCTGCGACTCATTAGATCGTTCATGAGTGAGCGCCATTAACACCGTTCGCTTTCCCTCGCGTAGGTCATCTCCCGCAGGCTTGCCAGTTTCGGCAGGCTCACCGAAGACACCCAAGAGATCATCTCTGAGTTGGAAGGCTTCACCAAGCGGCAGGCCATAGGCAGAGTAAATCGGATAGAACCTCTCTGGATTCTTATTTGCAATTGCTGCACCAAAGTGGAGTGGTCGTTCAATGCTGTACTTACCGGATTTATATCGCGCTACCTTGAGTGATCGCTCAACACTCTCGCTGGCAAGTGCTTGCTCATAGATATCGAGATATTGGCCAGCCATCAACTCAACTTCCATCTCATCAAAGATTGGAAGCGCAGCCATTATCTGCTCAGCAGGAATCTTTGATTCATGGAGCATCTTTGAGGCCCAGACCAAGGCGAGATCTCCGAGAAGAATTGCACTGGCAATTCCAAATTGTGCAGAAGATCCAGATAATTTCTTGGATTGGTGCAGGTTCTCAAAATGCTTATGAATTGCAGGTGCGCCGCGGCGGGTATCGGAGGCATCCATCACATCGTCGTGGATGAGAGCGCAGACGTGAATAAGTTCAACGCTCGATAACGCGCTAAATAATTCAGGGGAGAGAGGTGACCCTGTCCCTAAGTAGCCGACGCTGGCAAAGAGTGGGCGAAAGCGCTTACCGCTTTGAAGGAGAAATTCTTTGAGTGCGGCAGCGACTGGCTCGAGCTCCGGTCCGATCTGGGTGAGGTAGTGATTGTCTGCCGCAATAAATGCTGAGAGAGCCTCGTTGATCGACCCACGCAACGCGGGGAGGTCGAGGTGTTCGCTAAGTTCCACGCGGTAAAGGTACCCTGCCTCTCTATGGTTATGCCTGTCGAGAGTGCCAAAGAGTCGAGAGCAACGCTCTCTATCGAGCTCTTTCCACCAAAGGACTCTGAAGGAGAAGCAAAACTCTGGCACGCCGTCGATGCGCTGAAAGTCTTGCATCCGGACTTCGTCTCGGTGACATATGGCGCTGGTGGTAGTACCCGAGATCGTACGATCCGTATTGCAGAAGAGTTCACGACTCGAACTGGCGTTTCAACAGTCGCACACCTCACATGTGTGGGTTCTACGCGAGAGGAACTCGTCGAAATTCTTCGTCATTACAAACGGGCAGGGATTTCTAGCATCCTTGCGTTACGTGGCGATCCAACCGGTGGTCCGCGAGCAGAGTGGGTCACAACACCTGGGGGATTAGATCACGCCGATGAACTTGTTGAGCTTGCGAAATCTGTAGGTGGGTTTGAAATCGGGGTCGCTGCCTTCCCGGACGGTCACCCAGCTTCACACGGAGATTTTGATCAGGATATTGACACTCTTATTCGAAAAGAAGAGTTAGGCGCTACCTTTGCGACAACTCAATTCTTCTTCGATATCACTTCCTATGACCGTCTTATTGAAGGCCTGGCAAAGAAGGGTTCGCACCTGCCGATCATTGCTGGAGTGCTTCCGGTTACCAATTTCAAGCAGTTGACTCGAATGGCCGAACTTACAGGTACGCCAATTCCAGAGTCAATGCTTCGGAGATTTGAAACTATCGAGAACGATCCTGATGCCATTCGTAAAGTAGGTATAGAAATTGCTACGAAGTTGTCCCAAGATCTTCTTGAACGTGAAGTCGCTGGATTGCATTTCTACACAATGAATACCTCTGCCGCCACTCTTGAGATTGCAAAGAACCTAGGAATGGATCGTCGTGAATCTCGATAATTTTCTTACCGAGTGGAGCGAACTCCATGGTGGTGCAGAAATATCTGGATTTGTAAAAGGCTGGCTCAAAATCTCATACATTCTCATCAAGCCATTCATACGCCTGCGCGTCACGCCGGATTTAGTGACGTATGCCGGTTTGATTTTGGGCTTCTTGACCTGGCAGCGAGCTTCGCATCCAATAGCGATTCTCTTTCTCCTCCTCTCACTTATCGCAGATGGAATTGATGGATCTTTGGCAATTGCTTCTCAGAGAACCAGTAGATGGGGCGCTGAGTTAGATTCAGTGGTTGATCGAGTTGTCGAATTTTTCTGGGCACTTGCTTTTATTGCAATCGGCGCACCAATAGCGGTTGTGGCAGTGGCCTGGTTAGCGGCCTTCGTCCAGGAATATGTGCGAGCGAGAGCTGCAGGAGTTGGTTACCGAGCCATTGGAGTTATCACGCTATCTGAACGGCCAGTGAGGGCGATCTTCTTGGCAGTGGCTCTTCTGATGCATGCTCTTCAGTTCCACTTCGCTAGCGTGATTGCGTCAATGTGGGTAGTCGTGCAATTGATTTCGTTAGTGATGGTCCTTCGGGATACCTACGCCGCCTTGCGCACCGATAATTGATTCAGCGACTAATTCACCGCTGATTCCAACTAAGGGAAGTCCGCCCCCAGGGTGTGCCGAACCCCCAACAGAGTAGAGATTCTTGATCGAACTTTTGTTCTTTGTTCTCAAGAATGCTGCGCGTTTACCGTTACTGGAACGTCCATAGATTGACCCACCCGGAGCAGAGACAGATTTTTCTAGATGGTATGGAGTCCGTATCTCCAACAGATCTAACCGCTCGGAGACTCTTAATCCCAGCGCATCCAATTTCTTTACGATCGAGGTGGCATATGTCTCTGGATCTTCCTGCCAGTTAAAGCCGTGTTCTGGATCATGCAGTGGTGCGTTGACTAGCACGAACCAAGCCTCTTTTAACTCCTTGTTATCACCCTTCACCATATCTGGATCGCGAGGTGCGCAAATGTAGATCGTTGGATCAGATACTGAACTCTTCTCTTTGAAGAGCTGGTCGAACTCTCTGGAGTAATCCTCTGGGAAGAAGACATTGTGATGCGTGAGTACTGGGATATCGCCTGAGATCTTTGAATTATCGAGTCCAAGCAGCAAGGAGAATCCCGAGAAAGACTTCTCGGAACGTGCCAATTTTTTACGCTCTGGTTGAGCTCGCCTCTCATCCTTGGCGATCAACTGATTGAAGGTGATTTCAGAATCTGCATTAGAGATTATGTAATCAGCGGAATGAAGCTCACCATTAATGAGCACGCCAGTGGCGGTTCCCGATGATATTTCAATCTTTTCGGCGGGCGCATTGAGATGAATAACAACGCCAAGTTCTTTGCAACGCTCGCCCAGCGCTTCGGCAAGCGTGCCGATTCCGCCTTGGATATGCCATGCTCCAAAAGTTATCTCCACAAAAGCGATCGTGAGTAGAACCGCTGGAACTTCACGCGGGTCAGAGCCGGTGTAGGTGGCATATCGATGAATGATCTTGGTGAGGTATGGATTCGAGGTGAACTTCGCCGTGAACTCATCAAGCGTTGTAAGTGGCGCGATGCGCTTAAGGTCTTTGATAAATCCTTTGCGACGAATCAATTCGAAGAGCGTTGGGAGTTCTGACTCTATGAAAGGTCCGCGGGCGGCATCCCACATATTCTCTGCCTGCTGCATCAAGGCGTGCCATTGGTCGCCCGCTTCCTTGCCCAAGACTCGATCAATCTCTTTGCAGATATCGGGCAAGGAGAGATTTGGAAAGGTGAGGGTTTTTCCATCAGCGAAGGTATATGTAAATGCCGGGTCAACGGGTTGCAATTTTTTGACTAGTTCTAATCGCTTACCAGTCTTCTTAAAGAGGTCTCGATAAACGGCAGGCAGTGTCAAGAGAGATGGCCCTGTGTCAAAGGCATAATCTCCGATCCACTCGGTTCGACACTTACCGCCGACGCGATCAGATGCCTCGAAGATCTCCACCGCAAAGCCGGCTCTTGCTAACCGAGCGGCAGCGGCCATGCCGCCCATGCCTGCTCCAATAACTATGACCTTGCGCATTAGAGAACTCTACGACCTCGCCATTCCAATCGGCCCACGAGTTTGCGGCGATATGACTCACAGATCAAGAGAATAAGAAGCGCGATCGCAACGGGATGAGTGAGGGCATTCACCGGGCGAGAACCAGTTTTCATTGAAGCGAATACATGGGTAAGTCCCGCACATGCAAATGGGATTATCGCCCAACGCTCTCCAGTTACAAGGAGTAAGAGAGGAACGATTTGAGTGAGCGTCAAAAGGAGTATTGCAAAGATGGTTCCAATCGCTCCACCGAATGCTTTCCAAAGCGACTTGGTATATCCAGTTATGAGATCAGTATTGCGTTCATACATCGAGCACGTAACTACTGTGCTGCCATCGGCGACACCACCTTTGAAACCCGCGCTCGCGAGAGCTCTTGCCAAGCAGAGATCTTCCAGCACCTCTGCCTTCACCGATTCATGACCATTGATTGACTCGTAGGCCTTCCGCTTAACAATAAAGAATTGACCATTTGCGATGACCATCGAGCTCTGACGACCCGATTCAGCGATGCGCAACGGAACACTTGAAAACCAGGACCATTGGAGGAGAGGTTGAATCAGTTTCATGACCTTCGTACGTGCAGTTTGTGCAGGATAAGGAGAGATGAAATCCCAATTGAGCGTGCGCATCACACCAATTGCTGAACTCACTGCAGCAGGTGATGGACGAACATCGGCATCCATAAAGACCAAGTATTCAGAGAGCGATTTTTCGGCTAATTGGAAGCAGGCAAATGGCTTACCCATCCAGCCCTCAGGAAGTTCGCGACCATTGAGTATTGAGATATTCGCTGCGAATTCCTGCAGATGATCATAGGTCTGATCTTCGGAATGATCATTGAGAACCGAGATTTCATAATTATTCAGATTGTGAGTTGATAACAGCGATTGAAGAAGTGGTTCGACATTCTCTTCTTCATTCCTCATTGGAATGAGTATGGATACGCTCTCAGAAATAATCGCATCGGAACTCCGCACTACCCGCATGGTGAAGTAATTGATGAGAGAAATAAGAAGAGAGATGCCGGTCAGAAGTGTTGATAGAAGGAGAAGATTCTTCATAAGGTGTTAAAAGGTATCGGGTCTTCCAAAGCGCAGCACGAAGAAATAAGGAGCAAGCACCGCACCAAAGACGACCCCACCAAGCAGAGCGACACCTGGTCGATGAAAGAAGAAGAGGTTTCCGACGATGCCAGAGAAGAGCGCCCATCCGAGAAAGGCATTAGGGATCAGAAGACGCGCGCCATTCTTCCTGCGATCGCGTGGAAGCGCCCAATGCAGGAGCGCCATAAGACCCATTCCTGCGAATAACCACCCTGCGCTATTGGAGAGTGGAATCTCTGGCGCAAAGGGAAGTGATGTTTTGTGGGGAGCCCAGGTCCAGCGATGTGCGCTCACCATTTGTGGATCCATGAAGAGATCCCATGCCATTAAACCAAGTCCACCGTAGAGAAATACCCAACTCTTTCCCACTCTCCGAGCCGCGATGAGAATGGGATAACTCATCATCAGCCAAGCAAGTGGAACAAGTAACGGAACCGATCCAACTGCGTAACCCAATGAGTGGTTATAGCTATATGCACCAAAGGGCCAACTTGTCTTTGTTCCTATGATCTCCACGCCAAGTGCAAAGAGAGTGGTGAGAGCGAAGAGAGTGAGTGCGAAGCGAGTTCCGAAAGCAAAGTTCGAATGAACAACCATCGTTAGCGATCCACAAACGACTGTTGCAATAGTAATAAGGCGCAGAGAATCACCATGGACAAGTGGGTAGGTGATCATCAGGAGAATTGTTGAGATAAAGAGTGCGTTAAGAAGGAGCGCTCGCTTGCCCGAGAGGAGGCGTTTGCTCCTCGTGCGCGGCCGGTATTGGCGAATCGACATGGTTCAATTCTGCCTCACCTCGGGCTGGTTGTGGACCTTATCTCGGCAGAGTCCGCGTGTAATGATTAATCACTGCAAATCGGGCAAAGAGCTCTTCCTTGTACCAGTGGCGCTCAGCCGTCTGTGCAATTGCTCGTTTGTGGGCCTCACTCTGATAGGCGAAGGCTCGGAGCGCTTCCTGTGATCGCCAATGCGAGAAGGTGCCTTGCAGACCAATCGGTGCCTCACCGATTCCAATGGCACTGATCAATCCGTCATTTCCGAGCAATGATTCAGTTACTGGTGGAACGGCTCGCCAGAATCGTAAATTTTCGCGCCATGCGATTCTTGCTCTGGTAATTGTTGCGACTTCGCCATTCCAATCTCCACCGCGGGTCGATAGGAATGGCTCCATCTTTGCCCACTGTCCATGGGAGGAGATCGCTTCGAGTTCAAAGAACTCTTCCGATTGCGAGAATGAACGCCAAGCGGCGATTGGTGCGAGATGAGAGAAGTCTTCAATCTGTTCAGCAGTTGAGATCACAAGGGCCCAGGTAAGAGGGTCGGCATCATTTGGTGTAAATGTTTTTCCAGCGCCCGCACCCAATGATTTAAAGAATGTAATCTGAGAATTCTTACGAAGTGCGAATCGATCAAAGGCCATGTGAAAAAGCGCACGAGGAATCTGTCTGCGAGAGATCTTCCAGATGAAGAAATAACTTTTCACGGCTGTGGTTTATGCCTGAGAGGTGGTGTGGAGAATTTCGGCAACTACCTCTGCTGGTCGATCCCACATCGGTGCATGCCCAGATTCTGGAAGCAGAACCCAGCGAGAGTGCGGAGGTACGAGTGATCGCTCTTGAGAAAATTGAGCAGGAAGAGTGTTATCGGTATCGCCAAAGAGAATCGTTATGGGAATATCGGGAGAAATCTCTTTATCAAAACGAAGTCCGAGCATCGCATCCCAAGCGGGGAAGTAACCGAGTGACGTTCCCATCGCCTTCGCTGCATCAATACATATCTCTAGTGGTAACGATTCCCATTGCGGGCTCACCATTCCAAAGCCCATCTTCTTCGCCCAGCGATATTTGAGCAGGTGCGGAGCAATCGGATGTGTCGTCTGTGCCATATATCGAGAGAGTGCTCCGAGCGTCTTTCGTTCAGTCTCAGGAACTAGCCAGAGTCCTGCTGGAGCAAGGCCGGTGACAGATTGAATGACCTGCGGAGAAGCTGCTGCCATCTCAAGTGCAGCCCAGCCACCAAGGGAATTTCCAGCAACGTGAAATTGGTCGTAGCCCCAATGTTTCATCTGAGAAATAACTAACTCGCCAAGCGAGCGCGGGTCCATACGTGTTCCACCGGGCATCTTGCTGGCGCCATGTCCAGGGAGATCGAGAATGATAACTTCGTGGTGTTTCGACAGCTCTGGCGTGATCAACTTCCAGGCATCATGAGAAGAGCCCATGCCATGAACGAGGAGGAGCGGTTCGCCACTTCCCATTTTCTGGTGCCAGAGTTCAAACATGTTCTTAGTTTATCGCTCCCATGCCGAAGGTATTTTTTGAGCCACGATAAACGGACCCCAGATCGCACCAAGGGTCCGTCCACCGTAGATAGGTGAGTTTTGTCGAAGGGTGAGACTTAGAGAGCATCCACTTCTGAAACGCGTCGTGAATGCCTGAAGCCGAGTAATGCGAGCAGAAGGAAAAGCGCTCCGCCGAGGTATGAAACCCAGGCTGAAATCATGGCTATCTGCCCTAATTGCCAGAATGCGTATGCATTCAAAAGCATGCCTCGAAGGCTCTCACCTTTAAAGACCGTATTTACGGTTCCATCCAAGGTAGCCACTTTTTCAGCAAGTGCGGCATTCTTTGGATCAGCAGCTAATGAGGCTTTGAGCCCCATCTCTTCTCCCGAGAGTTCCGAGTAGACCTTTCCACCACCGATTCCCGTGAGATGAAAAGCGATGTAATGGTCGGCGTACATCTGAGCCTCTTTGCCCGTAGTCATCAATTTATTTCCATGAGTGGCAAAGAATGCTGTGACTGTTGAATCTTCTTTAGGGTTATGGGTTGCAGTAGGCATCATAATCTTCTGTGCGGCCAACTGATCCTTCACTTGATTATTCGCAAATGTTCCGCCCCAAGTAAGTAGTGCACCGGCGATAATGAGTATGACTCCCAAGAGTGCGCCGATCGTACTTGCCAGAGTGTCAAAGGTTCTTCTCTTCATTACTCGTTCCTACTCTCCGAAAATAGGAGATGAAAACCGATATGGCCCATCCCGAAATAAGTATTAACCTGAAGGAGAGCTACGTGAAGAGTAAGAGCGAGTGCTAACCCTTGTGAAGATGTGATGTAAGGAATAGCGAGTTTTAGCTTTTAATCAATGTGCAGGTTGCAATACTTTTTGCCATCTGATCCAACTTCGGCATGAATGCAATCGACTCCAAGTTTGTCGAATGAGCCGTCGCCAAATTGTGCACGATAGGCGAGTGCGAGTAGCACCCGGAGATTGACCTCGGGTCCTGAGAGGATATTGAAAGCTCTCGCCACTCTCGAGACGGTATTTTCAATGACCTTCTCAGTATGTGCAGTTTCGCGAGCTATTGCGGCATTTGATTTGCCGTCACACAGATGTTTTGCAACTAAATGTTCAAAAGGTGTGAGTTCGCGAGAAAGAATGGTGATATCCATGGAACCTTCCTTTCTAGTGGTTTCACCCCATTGTGCTCTCTTTTGAGTGCTAGCCCAAGGGTTTAGTAGATGAACTTCATAAAAATTTTCTTATATCGGAGTAGCGTCGTCAATACCTAGTTTTTCTTTTAGGCAATCTGAGAGGGAGCTCTAGCAATGAGTATCAACCGATTCGCAGAAATTAATCTCAATCATCCAGCTCACTATCTCTCGATCGGGCCATTCTCAGTATCTATCGGCAATCTCTCCATCATTATTGCAATGGTGGCTATTTTCACGATTGCGCTCTTTGCCCCATTTCCCGAACATAGATCACCTTCTGGCGTGAGGATAAAGAGAGGAATGCACCAATGAGCACTCAAAAGGTGACCCCACAACGATCGTGGACAAGTCGAGTGCGGATGGCAACTATCGAAAAGTTTGAACCTGAAGATCTCCTTCCTGATCACCAACCAGCATATGTCGCCTCGTGGATCTACATCTTTGGAGTTGCCACGCTCGCGGCCTTTGTCATGTTGATTGCATCCGGCCTCTATCTCACATTAGAAGGTCCGGCTTGGTGGCATTCTTCAAAGGTGGGGCATTATGTGAACTCTGTTCACTTGTGGAGCGTTGAACTCTTCTTCGTCTTTATGGTGGTGCACCTCTGGGGGAAGTTCTGGATGGCGGCTTGGCGTGGCCGGCGCCTAGCAACGTGGATGACTGGCTGCCTCGCCTTCTTCGCCTCAATTATTACTGGCTTTACCGGTTACATCATCCAGACTAATTTTGATTCGCAATGGATTGCCACGCAGGCTAAAGATGGTTTTAACGCGATGGGTATTGGAGCATTCTTTAATACCTTGAATACCGGACAGGCGATTCTCCTTCATGTCTCTCTGTTACCGCTCACTCTCGGATTTATCGTTGTGTGGCATGTGATCTTGGTGCGTCGCAAAGGCGTCGTCCCTCCTATTGAAGAGGGAGGTAAGTAAAAGTGAATCGTAAACTTTCAACAATTGACCCTTCAAAGAAGTGGAATGGTCCAGTTCGCGAGTATGACTTGATTAAAGAGTTTGTCATCGCTGTAGTCGTTGTGGGATTTCTGGCACTCACTCTCGCTGCGGTATTTAGCTCTCCTGATGAGAAGGCGCTCACCATGCAGTCGTGGGCAAAATCCGCACCAGCAGATTTTGTGCAGACCACTGCAGGTGAACTTGCTGGGACGACAACGAGCGCAAATTATGGACCGCCCTATAACAAAAATGGTGAAGGCCAGAATATTGGACCCATCAATCTCTCTAAGGCTGCAGGTGTTCGGATTCCAATTAATCCAGCTCAAAGCTTTGTCATTGAACCACTGAAGTCACAGAGTGATTCAAAGATCCAATCTGCGCTATCGATGTGGAGTTCGGCATCTGCGCAAGTACAGGCAAAATGGGCGAGTACCTATTCTGATGCGCTCACTAAAGATGGAAAATCGCTCTCGCTCGAAGATCCAAGCGGAAAATATGGGCCGGTACCTACTCTCGTCACTTCACTTTATGGGATGGCGAGTACAGGAGCACTCGATGGCGCTCTCACCACGAGCGACTCGACGTTGCCGACCAACTTTACGAAACCACTTCTCTTTCTCGCCGATAGCGGAAGTTACTTCCCCGATAAGGCAGCTGCTCAACATCTGAGTGGAGATCAATGGGGCGTCATGAATGAGACGGGATCCTGGCCGGGGCAGTCATGGCTCTGGCTTTACTCACTGTGGTATCAGATCGAGCCCTTCAAATCTTCGGGCAATGCCGACATTTTGGTGATGTCATTGATGGGGGTACTAAGTCTGGGTCTTCTACTTTTGCCAGTACTTCCGGTGATTTCACGAATTCCTTATTGGATTCCAGTTCACCGACTCATCTGGCGAAATTGGTACCGCAGATCGAGAGAGTAATTAGGCTAAGAGAAAGGTCTTGATCAAGGTAAATGCCGAGAGGCTGAAGAGCAGATAAGCGAATGAGCTCTTGAGTAGCTTGGCATTTGCCTTTCCACTTTTCTGTGATGCAATGCGTGAGACGACGATGGCGACGAGAGCGATCGTAAAGGGAGTCTTCCACTCAACGATATGCCAGCTCTTATAACGTTCAAGAAATGATGTTGCGCAATTCATCGCAATTATCAGGAGTGAAGTCCCTGCCGCTTTATTCTGTGGCGTGTTATAGAAGAGGACAAGTACTGGTATCGCGAGAAATCCACCGCCGATTCCGAAGAGACCTGTGAGTGTTCCAATAATGAGTGAGATGAGAATAAGCACCGGCACCGGCATGCGTCGTTCTGGATTTGCTTTAAATGGTCCGCGCAGCATGGATGCACCAGCGATAACAAGTACGAGTGCAAAAGCTGAGTGAAGAACTTTGACATTGATGTGAGTTGCAAGGACAGTCATAGAGAGAGTGGTTACAAGTCCGATCGCCCAGATCGAGACCGCCTCGCGCACGAGCACCTCTTTACTCTTGAATTTAGGGAGGACTCCCGATGCAGCGGCAAGGCCCACGATGACCAGGGCGGCGATCGTGGCCGCCTCATTGGTGAAGTGGAAGATATAGAGCAGGATCGGGACCGAGACCATGGCGCCGCCAGCGCCGACAAAGCCCAAGACCGAGCCGATAAAGCCACCTGCCAGAAGGGCCTCGATGAGAGTCATGTGGGTATCGTGGCAGATCGGCGGAGCTCTGTAAGCCAGGCTGGACTACGGAGCGGAGCCACCTTGCTACTGTCAGTGGCGAGGGCTATCTTTCGAACATATGTTCGAATCAACGAAGAACCCAGCAACCCCTGAGAGCTCCGAGCCATCTAGCCCCAGGGTCCCTCCGGTATTGGCTCCTGAGGGCGAGCCGGTCGAATTTATCTACCAAGGACGTCGCTTCCACATCCATGCCATCGCCTCGAGATGGCGCGAATCAGGGGGATGGTGGAACCGAATCGATGATGGAAATTATCGCCAGAGGCCGTTGGATCAAAGACATTTAGAACAGACGATCTTCGATGATGGAGCGCGCGCTATCTGGCGGGTAGAGGCGGCGCCAGTTGGTGCGCTCGCTACCTTTGAACTCGAACTCGATGAACTCACTGGGAGTTGGCAGATTCGTCCAACATCTCGGCCCCGATAGCTCGAGTTAATAACGAGATAGCGAATTATGGACTGCAATGTTTAAAGAGTTTACACACCTTCACCTCTCAAGCGGCTACTCCTTTAAATATGGAACGGCACAGCCCGATGCCCTCGTTGTTCGAGCGGCAGAACTTGGAATGAGCGCACTTGCTCTTACTGATCGAGATGGTTTAGCTGGTGCAATTCGTTTTGCTCAAAGTTGTGAAGCGTATGGAGTGAATCCGATCCTCGGTATCAATCTCAGCTTTATTCAGAAGAAGTACCGCGTGACGCTGCTTGCTCCAGCAGGGAAGCTCTCTNCGCTCTATCGCTTAGTCAGCGCTATGAATAAGGTCAATAATGAGAACCTCCTTACCTATGAAATTCTTCAGCAAGAGTCTGAACATTCATCACAGCTCTTCATCATGCATGGCTATGACTCTCAACTCGCACAGAGCATCGCTGCGCGTCGGCACGATGCTGCACTCTCTATGTACAACGCGACGCGCGATCTCTTCGCTGAACAAATTATTGAATGCACATCTCACTTGGCAAAGGGAGATGGTCCACTCTCTACTCCCTATGCGGCAAAGGCTTTAGCCTTCGCTCGCGATCATGGATTACCAGCGGTACTCACAAATGCTGCGCGAATGCTCAATCGCACAGATGGGCCGGTCGCAGATGTTCTTGATGCTGCCCGGTTACTTGTTCCGCTTCACCATAGCCATATCGAGCGAACAAATAGCGAGGGATATCTCAAAAGTGGTGAAGAGATGCGTTATGTCGCAGATGAGATTGCGCGCATGGCGGGTGAACGAGATGGCAAGACCCTCCTTGCGGCAACTCACAATTTGGCAGAGCGCTGCATCCTCTCGCCACGCCGCGATATCGGCATCGGGGGAGTCCACTTGCCAGAAGCATCAGTAGTGGGCGCCCGCAACCATGCAGAGATGGCTATCCAGCTACGCGATCGTGCTGAAGCTGGCCTTTCGCGGCGTTACTCATCAGCCGAATCAGTCGGTGCAGCAATGCGACTTGAAGAAGAGTTAGCGACTATTCGCACCCTTGGCTTTGAATCATATTTTCTTACCGTTGCAGATATAACGGATATGGCTCGGGATAGAGGAATTCGGGTAGCAGCGCGAGGAAGCGGTGCCGGATCGCTCATCTGTTATCTCTTAGGAATCTCTGGAGTTGAGCCGATGAGCCAAGGACTTCTTATGGAGCGGTTCTGCTCAACGCTTCGCGGTGAACTTCCAGATATTGATATCGATGTTGAATCCGCACGTCGCCTTGAGATCTACGATGCAATCTTTGAGAGGTATGGCCCGGAGAGAACTGCAACAGTTGCAATGGTCGATACCTACCGAGCACGTCACGCTATTCGTGATGTCGGAGCAGCGTTGGGGATATCTCCGATGGAGATTGATCTAATTGCAAAATCTCTGCCGCATATTCGCGCTCGCAACATCGGTAAGGCACTTGAGAACCTTCCCGAGCTCAAAGGACTCAAACTCAATACGCCAATCATGAAGATGGCGATTGAACTTGCCGGAAGGATTGATGGATTACCGCGCCACCTCTCGATGCACCCCTGTGCCATCATCCTCTCGGATGCAAAACTTGGCGATGTTGCACCGACTCTTCGGAATTCAAGCAACTATCCCATGGTCTATTTCGATAAAGATGATGTTGAGGCGATCGGTCTTCTCAAACTCGATGTTCTTGGTGTGCGGATGCAATCTGCTATCTCATATGCCCTCTCAGAAATAGAGAGAGTAGAAGAGAAGCGTGTCGATATCGATGTTATTCCACTCAATGATCAGAAGACCTTTGATTTGATTAAATCGACTCGGACCTTAGGAATATTCCAAGTAGAGAGTCCGGGGCAGCGTGAGCTTGTCGGAAAGTTTGCTCCTTCGACATTTACCGATCTCATCATTGATATCTCTCTCTTCCGTCCTGGGCCAGTGAAGAGCGACATGATTACCCCTTTTATTAATACCCGACATGGCCATCGAAGTCGCACCCTTCTCCATCCACAGCTCGATCCAATTCTGGAAGAGACTGAAGGAGTTGTCGTATTCCATGAGCAAGTCATACGCCTGATCTCTGTCATGACCGGCTCCTCACTTGCGCACTCAGATGAGCGCCGTCGACAGTTGGGATCCCTTGAAAGTCAGCAAGCGGTCTGCGATTGGTTCTACCCAGCAGCGCTTGCACAAGGCTTTGAGATGAAGGTTGTCGATAAGGTCTGGGATGTTCTTCGAGCCTTCGCCTCCTTTGGATTCTGCAAGGCGCATGCAGCCGCTTTTGCACTTCCTACTTATCAATCGGCATGGTTGAAGGCACATCACACTGCAGCATTTATAGCTGGAGCGCTTACCCACGATCCGGGGATGTATCCAAAGCGATTGATTCTTGATGAGGCTCGCCAATGGGGGATTTTTATTGCTCCTATCGATATCAATCGTTCAGATCGAACGTATCGCGTAGAGAAGATCTCGCCTTCTGATGATGGAGCACGAGTCCCTTATGTCGCACCAGATTTAATCAGCACCGGAAGTTCACTCTCGCTACCAGATGCGCGAGGGTATGCGATTCGTATCGCACTCAGCGAGATCCAAGGAATTAGCAGCGGTGAAATTGAGACGATTCTTAGCGCCCGTCCCTATCTTGATCTTGCTGATTTTGTCGCACGATCTGGCTCTGCATATCCAACAACGCAAGCTCTTATTCTGGTTGGAGCATTTAATGCCCTTCATAAGATTGGAGCAGAAGAGAAGAGCGCTCTTAATAGAAGAGACCTTTTGCTGCATGCGCAGGATCTCTATAAATTATCAGCATCGAAGAAGGGTAACCTCGGGAGCGGTCAGTTAACTCTTGGATTAACGCCGCCACCACTTGAATCAACTGGGCTTCCAGATCTCACTGCAGCTGAGCGAGTACGCCATGAGATTGATATTACGGGGATGGATATCTCTCGCCATATGCTCGAGTTCTATGGCGATTTTCTCAACCATGTAGGGGCGATTAGATCTTCCGATCTCATCCACCAACGAGCAGGAAGTCCAGTACTCGTTGCCGGTGTAAAGGTTGCACTACAGACACCGCCAGTCCGGTCAGGCAGGAGAGTTATCTTCTTAACACTCGATGATGGCTACGGGTGTAGTGACATTACCTTCTTTGAGGATGTGCAAAATAGCTGCGCCGCTCTTCTCTATAGCTCCTCACTCTTTTTGGTAAAGGGCGAGGTGCGCAGAACGGGGCCGCGCGGACTCTCTATTCGCGCAACAAAGGCGTGGGAACTGGGCTCCTCATATGAGAAGTGGCGTAATCTCAACTCTCGTGAGCGAGCAGTCCATGAGTGAGTTAGATGAGAAGCGGCTCACCATTCTCCATGTTGATATGGATGCCTTCTATGCATCGGTTGCAGAACGCGATGACCCAACACTCAAAGGTAAGCCAGTTGTCGTTGGCATGGGAGCCCGTGGAGTTGTCTCATCGGCAAATTATGAAGCGCGAAAATTTGGTGTGCGCTCTGCCATGCCCCTCGGACAAGCGAGACGATTAGCCCCGCATGCAATCTTCGTTCCGGTCAATATGGAAAGAAATGCAGAAGTCTCTCGCCACATTATGGAGATCTTCCACTCCTTTACCCCGTTGGTTGAGCCGCTCTCCCTTGATGAAGCCTTTCTCGATGTCACAGGAAGTCAGAGGTTGCATGGCGATGGAAGAGTGATCGCCGCCAAGATTCGGGCACGAGTTGAGAGCGAAGAGGGGATCACCTGCTCAGTAGGAATCGCCCCTTCGAAATTTATTGCCAAGCTCGCATCAACATATGCCAAGCCAAATGGAATGTTGGAGATTGAACAAAGTCGTATTCTTGAATTTCTTCACCCACTACCAGTGAGCGCGATGTGGGGCGTTGGTCCAAAGACAAATGAAGAACTTCAGCGTATTGGCTTAACCAAGATCGGTGATATTGCGCAGACGCCGCGTGCGACCTTGATACGCGCTCTCGGTCAATCAGCAGGGGAGACGCTCTACGAGTTGGCGTGGGGTCGCGACTATCGAAGCGTGACAACGGATGAACCAGATAAAAGTATTGGTGCGGAAGAGACCTTTCTCATCGACCTCGATAATCACGAGGAGATCCTTCGCGAATTACTTCGCATGGTTGAGCGTGCATCTCATCGACTTCGTGATCGTGGACTTGTGAGTAAAACAATTGCGATAAAAATTAGATTTGCAGATTTCACAACCATCAGCCGCTCTAAGACAGTGCCACTTCCGATCAGTGGAGTACAAGAGTGCTACGAGGTAGTCCGGAATCTTTACAAGGCGCTGAAATTAGATCGAGCGAGAATTCGCTTAGTCGGCGTATCGCTCGAAAATCTCAGTGATGGCACCGGTTCCCCCCAGCAACTTCTCCTCGGTGAGCGCGAAAAGGGCTGGCGGGAGGCGACGGCGGCTATGGATGCGGCAACAAAGCGTTTTGGCAGAGGGAGCGTCCGGCCAGCCCGCCTGGTCTCCTCTACTGAGGCTGACGAATCCCAGGATTAGGGCTAATCTAAAGACGTGGCACTCTCAGAACATGAACAGAAGCTCTTAGCGGAGATGGAGGCGGCGCTTGCCGCGGATGACCCACGTCTCGTAGGTGCGCTAAGCGGTAAAGCCCGTACGCGTCAGGCTTCACGTGTTCTCGCGGGATTCTTCGCCGTTCTTGCTGGCTTGGCAGTTGTCGTCGCTGGCCTCGTTGCAAAGAATACTGTGGTTGGTGTTATCGGCTTCATTATCGCTCTCAGCGGTGCATTTACCGCTATCTCAAATTTCTCATTGCGCCAGATGATGGGCAAGAACACCGGAACTTCTTCCGGAAAAAATCGCTCGCCACGTTGGAGCGATCGCCTCGAGCGTCGCTGGGATGACCGCAACAATCAGTAGTAGTTCAGATTTTTAACGCATAAAGAGTGCGCGCAGGCGACGGGTTGTAAATGCAAGCCCCACACCAATCATGACGGCAAAGTATGCGCAGTGTGCGAGCAAACTCCAATGAATCTCCCCTAAGCAGAGCGCGCGAATAATCGAGATCGCATGCCAGAGCGGGAGAGTTTCGATAACTCGCTGAAGCCAGACGGGATAGATAGAGAGTGGGTAGAGCGCTCCCGAGAAGAGAAAGAGGGGGAGCATGATGATGTTGACCCAATCCATGTGCTGGAAGGATTTCGCATACGAGGTGTAAAGCATTCCAACAGAGGCAAAACCGAATGCGATGAGCACTGCTGCAGGGATAGCTAGCAGGCCATACCAACCCTTGATCAACCCTAGAGGCATCACGATTGCGGTAAAGCCGGTGGCGTAAATAAGACCGCGTATGAGCGCCCACCCGATCTCACCCATCGCAACATCAAGAGGCCCAAGTGATGTTGCAAGCATCGCCTTATAGGTACCGTCATATTTCAATCGGAAGAAGACGTTCCACGTTGAATCAAAGATGGCACCGTTCATTGCCGATGTGGCCAATAATGCTGGGGCGATAAATTGGGCATATGTGACAAAGTGGTGCTGGCCAACTTCAACTTTTCCGACGAGTTTTCCAACTCCGAATCCGAAAGAGAAGAGGTAGAGAACAGGCTCAATAAAACCGGTAAAGACAACGATCCAATGACCTTGTTTAAAGGCGAGTCTGCGATGTTCCAAAATAGTTCGAGCGCGACGCGAGTATGTACCCTCACCAATTCGACCCTTTTGCTTTTCGGCGATCTCTACCGCTCTACTGATCGTCATTTTGCCAACCTTTGAGCGAAGAAGCGGCGAGAGAAATAAACTCCAACGAGCAACATCACTGTCATATATGCAAAATGGATAACTAGCCCAAGGCCTGAAATTGAGTGTCCATATGCAATCCATCGTCCGATTTCGGTGGAGTGCCATAGAGGTGAGAACCATCCGATTACCTGCAAGAAGAGCGGCATAGTTTTCAGAGAGTAGAAGGTTCCGGAAAAGAGGAAGAGCGGCATAATCAGAAGCCGGTTTACGATGTTGAGTAAGAGATCAGGATTCTCAACTGCTGCACATACGCCTAGCATGACTGAAGCAAATGATGCTGCGGCAAACATAGTCGCAGGCAATAGCCAGAGCGAATTCCACCCCGAGACTCCACCAAAAGCTAACAATGCGATGTAATACATCACCGTTCCGAAGAGTGCGCGAACCAACGCTGCAACAAGTACGCCATCTGCAATCTGCTTCGCCGAGAGCGGGGTCGCGTTCATGGCGAAGAAATTCTTATTCCACTTGAAGCCTTCGAGCGTGGGATGCATAACTTCATTCACTGCGCCGATAATGCAGGCAGATGCAAGTAGGGCCGGTGCCAAAAACTTTAAATAGGAGACCCCATCAATGCCAGCTGATTGGTGAGAACCAACGAATTTGCCGATACCGATACCGATCGAAAGCAGGTAAAAGAGTGGGTTTGCAATGGCTTCACCAGCAATCGACCAGCGCCACTTCCACATAATTCTGATTCTGGAGGCAGTAACAAAGAATGAGCCAAAGGAGAGGACTTTGGAGAGATCAACGATCTGTAACGAGCCCTGGCGGGCCAACTTAGGAGAGCTCATTACTCAACCAATGACCGTCCGGTGAGACGCAAGAAGACATCTTCGAGAGAGCTTCTACGTACCAGTGAAGTCGTGGGATGCATGCCTGCTTGAGTAATCTCGTGAAGAAGCTGTTCGCAATCATTGGAGTACATCAAGATGCGGTCAGGAAGAACTTCAATTCGTTCACACATGCTCTTTAGTTGATCTGCATAAAGAGCATTTCGATCTGTTCCAAATCTAACTTCTAGGACTTCTTTAGTGGAGTATGTTTTAATTAAATTGGCAGGTGAATCTTCAGCCATGATGCGACCTTTGTCCATCACAATTAATCGATCACAAAGCTGTTCAGCCTCATCCATGTAGTGAGTCGTGATGAGAAGTGTTACTCCATCTTCTTTCAAACGAAAGAGCCGGTCCCACAGAATGTGTCGCGCCTGAGGATCTAAACCAGTTGTTGGTTCATCGAGCATCAAAATTTCAGGTTCACTGACAAGTGCTCGCGCGATTGTTAATCGACGTTTCATGCCGCCAGAAAGTGCCTCTACCTTTACTGAGCGCTTCTCTTGAAGCTGGGCGAAGTCCAAGAGATCTTCAATCTTCGCTCGAATAAATTTCTTAGATAGACCGAAGTATCTTCCGTAGACGTACAAGTTATCTTCGACAGTAAGAGCGTTATCTAAATTATCTTGCTGCGGAACGACGCCAAGATGTGCACGAATTTCTGGTCCATGCTTCTCAGGATCCTTCCCCAAAATTGTGATCTCTCCTGCGGTACGAGTGAGCGTCGCAGCGATGATCCGCATTGTGGTTGATTTTCCAGCGCCATTAGGCCCTAAAAATCCGAAGGATTCTCCCTTTTTGACCTGGAAGTCGATCCCATCGACTGCCACAAAGTCGCCGTACTCCTTACGAAGACCTGCAGCGTTGATCAAGACCTCAGATTCACCACTCATTCGGCGAACTGTAGTGCCGCCTGCCCCTGATGGAGCCATCGGTGAGGCTCACTTCCGATGGGGAAGTGGGTCCCAAGGCGATAAAAAGGTGAGAAAGTGGGCAAAGATGGTTGAAAATGGAGAAAAGTGGAGTAAAGTGGTGCCACGACCTTAAATCGGGGGATTTAGGCGTAAAAGTGGGTAGATAAGGGGGAGCCATTGATGTTCCTCGGCACCCATGAACCCAAGTTGGATGAGAAGGGCCGAATCATCCTCCCTGCCCGTTTCCGCGATGAGCTCGCGAAGGGCCTCGTTATCACCAAGGGGCAGGAGCGTTGCCTCTATGTCTTCCCCGTCAATGAGTTCTCCGCAATCACCGACCGCCTTCGCCAAGCACCCGTCACCGAGAAGGCAGCTCGTGACTACATGCGTGTGATGTTCGCCGGCGCACATGATGAAGTTCCCGATAAGCAGGGTCGCGTAACGATCCCTAGCGGGCTTCGAACATATGCCGGTCTAGAGAAAGAGTGCGTCGTCATCGGCGCAAATACTCGATTAGAAATTTGGGATAGCGCTGCATGGAATACCTATCTCGCAGATCGCGAGAAGGGTTTTGCAGATGTATCCACGGAGGTGCTCCCAGGACTCTTCTAGATCTCTACTAAGGCCATCGCCGATCTTCAGCTATCGACGCCTCTTCCCCGGCGCCGATGGACCCCCCAAGATCCGTCGGTCGGCGATGACCTCAGTAAAGAAAGAGAAGGGCCGGGAGCCCGATAGGCAAGAAAGGGGAAGCAGTTGCAACATATTCCAGTAGCACTCGATCGTTGTATCGCGCTGCTTGCTCCTTCGATAGAACGTGCAATCTCCGAGAAGGGGAGTGCAGTTGTTATTGATGCAACTCTTGGACTTGCAGGTCATACAAGTGAACTTCTCGCTCGCTATGAATCCCTCACTGTCATCGGATTTGATCGCGATTTGGAAGCGATAGCGATTGCAAAGGAGCGATTGGCTAAATTCGGTGATCGTGCAGTTGTGGTTCACGCTATCTACGATCAAATCTCCACGGTTCTTGAAGATCTTGGTTATAACTATGTGGATGGAATTCTCTTTGATTTAGGTGTCTCATCTATGCAACTTGATGAAGCAGACCGTGGTTTTGCATATTCGCAAGATGCTCCGCTTGATATGCGGATGGATCAATCACAAGGTCTTTCAGCCTTTGAGATTTTGATGACCTATGACCGCAACGCGCTTGTTCGCATCTTGCGAGCATACGGAGATGAGAAATTTGCTCCGCGCATAGTCGATCGCATTATCGAAGCGCGCTCTGCCGGCACATTGAACAGCACGAAAGTGCTTGCCGATATCGTTAAAGAGAGCATCCCAGCTCCTGCACGCCGTACTGGTGGAAACCCAGCAAAACGCACATTCCAAGCGCTTCGTATCGAAGTAAACAAGGAACTCGAAGTTCTTTCGCGCGCTATTCCCGCCGCTCTGGAGGCAATCACGATTTCAGGTCGTGTAGTGGTTATGTCTTATCAATCGCTCGAAGACAAGATTGTTAAAGCAGAATTTGCTCGAGTCTGTAAATCGGGAACACCTCTTGGATTACCAATCGATCTTCCTAATTCCGCCGCGAAGTACCGGCTCGTTATTACAGGTAGTGAGGCTGCAAGCGACTCTGAAATCGAGAGCAACCCACGTGCGCAATCCATGCGCTTGCGTGCAGTCGAAAGGCTGGCCGCATAATGGCGATCGCATTACTTACTCCAACAATTGCTCGTTCACGAGCTGCGGTCATCAATGGTTCGACAAAGGTCGTGCTTCGACTCGTTCCAGATCTGCGCGTTGAAGCTGGCGAAGAGATACAACTCCGAGCATTCTCGACCGTACTAGTTGGAATATTTGTTGTAAGCCTCGTGGCTCTCCTCGTTATCAATACTTCGCTCAACCAAGATGCTTTTGTTCTCCAGCGGATGAAGTATCAGATGAATGTTGTCAATGACCAAAGAGATGCAGTTCTTCGAAGTGCGGCGCTCAAAAGTTCACCCGATGCCCTATCCGTTGCCGCGACAAAGTTGGGCATGGTCCCGGATTCGACTCCTTCGTTTATCGATCTGAGTAAGACAAGCAAATGAGCGAAACGCACCTCACCTCCAAGCGCATCCGCCAATTAGTGACGGCATCAGCGGGCATATTTTTACTCTTTGGCCTTCGCCTGATCGATGTTCAAGCAGTTCAAGCAAGCGGTTACACGGCGAGAGCAAATTCTGAGTTGCTCAATTCCTCTGTTTTACTTGCACCACGTGGGACGATCACGGATATCAACGGTGTTGAACTTGCTCGAAGTGTGGCAGCCATCAATATCGTTGTAGATCAAGTTCAAATATCTGATCCAGCGAAGACTTCCGTATTTGTTGCTCCATACCTATCCATGAAGCCAAGCGAGTTGCTCCCATTGCTGAGCGGAACGAAGCGCTATCAAATTATTGCGAAGCAAGTCCAACCGGCAGTGTGGAACTCACTCAACGAGGCATTAAAGTCGTATAACAATCAGATCGTGAAGCAACCGGGCGGCCTCGCCCAGCGAATGCTCGGTTTCTACTCTGAGCGGTCATATGTTCGGGATTACCCAACTGGCATGCTCGCCGCCTCGCTTATTGGAAAGATCAATGAAGCAGGAGTTGGCGCAGGAGGATTGGAATCGAGTTTAGATTCAACATTGACTGGATCTAATGGCCGTTATCTCTTCGCCAATGGTGCTGGCACCATCATTCCTGGCTCCAAAGAGGTAATCACAGAGGCTAAGCCAGGTACGAGTGTTCAATTGACGATTGACCGTGATGTTCAGTGGGTTGCACAGGATGCAATCTCTGCCGCGGTGAAGCAGGCTCATGCAATCTCAGGAACTGTGATCGTGATGGACCCAAAGACTGGTGCGATTTTGGCACAGGCATCAGCACCAACATTTGATCCAACAAAACCGATTAAAGATGTATCAGTTCTTCAGAACCCTGCCGTGCAGATGCATATGAGCCTGGTTCGGTCGGAAAGATCATCACTTACTCAGCTGCGATGGAAGAAGGGAAGATTCTTCCAACTTCCACGCTTACCGTTCCTTATTCTCTCAAAGTTGGGGGATCTACTTTTCATGATCATGAAGGTCACCCAACTGAAGTCTTGACTGCGACTGGTGCACTCGCAATCTCAAGTAATACGGCAGCAATACAGGTTGGCTCCATGATTTCGCATGACACCTTGTATTCGTACCTTCAAAAATTCGGCGTAGGCCAACTCACTGGTTCGCATCTGCCAGGTGAAACTCAAGGAATTCTTCACCCAGTATCAACCTGGTCGGCTACCTCAGCTCCCACGATTGCATTTGGTCAGGGATATTCAGTGACTGCGCTTCAAGCAACGAGCGTCTTTGCAACAATCGCAAATGATGGAGTTCGAGTTACTCCAAATGTTGTTGCAGGATACTTCGATCCAAGTGGAAATTTCACACCCTCAAAGCCTTCATCAACTACCCAGGTTGTGAGCTCGACAACAGCAACACAGATGCGCTTGATGATGGAGAGTGTTGTTGGTAAAGATGGAACTGCGCCTGAAGCAGCCATACCTGGCTATCGCGTTGCTGGTAAGACAGGAACTGCGATGCGGGCAAATGGAAAGGGCGGATACAGCGGATACACCGCTTCATTCATCGGATTCGCACCAGCTGATGCTCCTCGATACGTTGTCAGTGTTGTTGTACAAGCCCCGCAAGGTCAACATTTTGGTGGAGTTGTATCAGGACCAGTATTCAAAAAGGTAATGAGCTTTGTTCTGCAAGCAAAGCACATTGCACCTACCGCCCCGTCGAAGATTTCCTATCCGCTAACCGAGGCCGCACTCACTGCAGCTCAAGCCAAGGCATCTCATGCGTCCCGTTAACACACATTCAAAGACGCTGAGCGAACTTGCTCGTTTTCTTTCCACAGAGTCCACGAGCGACATTGCATTCACCGGTCTTTCAAGCTCAAGTGGGTATATCCAATCTGGTGATCTCTTTATCGCACTACCTGGGGCAAAGAGTCATGGTGCGCTCTATCTTCAAGAGGCGATAGAAAGGGGCACAGTCGCAGTCCTTACCGATAGCGCAGGCTCTCAGATGGTTGGCACACTCCTGCCTGTTGTGATCTATGAGGATCTGCGTTCCGTAAGCGCTGATGTTGCTTCGTGGTTTTACAACCGCCCTTTCTCTGCAATGTCGAGTTTTGGAATTACCGGGACAAATGGGAAGACCACAACTGCCTCTCTCTTGCACCAACTTTGGGAAGCGCAAGGTCGCTCTGTTGGCATGATTGGCACAACTGGCGTTGTCATCGACCGAGATGAATTTCCAGCAGTATTTACAACCCCCGAAGGAACGGAATTACAAGCGATCGCTGCAACCATGAGAGAGCGCTGTCTGACGCACATGGTGATGGAAGTAAGTAGTCACGCCCTCGTTGAGAAGCGGATTCGCGGTTCGCACTTTGATTGCGTGGCATTCACAAACCTCACGCAAGATCACCTGGACTATCACGGAACGATGGAAGAGTACTTCGCGGCAAAATCACTTCTCTTTACTCACGAATATGCCGAACGCGCAATTATTAATATCGATGACCCTTGGGGAGCGAAACTCTTCGATAAGGTCCCTATCCCTGCAGAGACCGTCTCAAGAAGTGTCACAACAGCTGACTGGCACTACACATCGATTGAGAAGCTTCTCACCGGCGGTTATCAACTTTCGATTCGAGGCGTGGGTGGAATTCTCATTGAAGGAAGAACACACCTGATTGGTGAGCACAACTTAGATAATCTTCTTCTTGCTATTGCCATGGGTTACGCAAGTGGATTAGACCCCATTGCAATGGGAGTTGATCTACCTCGCCTGGTTGGTGCAATCGGTCGACTAGAGCGTGTAGATGTTGGACAGAAGTACTTAGCTCTCGTCGATTTCGCTCATACTCCTGACGCAGTGAAAAGTGTCTTGCAGGCAGTTCGAGGAGTGAGCGAAGGGCGGATCATTTCCGTCTTAGGTTGTGGGGGAGACCGCGATCCCGGCAAACGACCGATCATGGGAGATGCGCTTGTAGCAGGTAGTGATATTGCAATTTTCACAAGCGATAACCCACGTAGTGAAGATCCTTCACAGATTCTTGCAGCGATGGTCAATGGCCGTGAAGAGAGTGAGAGTGTTGTCATTGAAGTAAATCGTCGGCAGGCGATTGCTCGTGCAGTCACAGAGGCGCTTCCTGGAGATACCGTGATCGTTCTTGGAAAAGGACATGAAAAGGGTCAAGAAATACAGGGCGTCAAAGAGCCATTTGATGATCGCATTGAATTAGCCAAGGCAATTGAGGCGCTCTCATGATCTCTATGACAATTGCAGATATTGCTCTAGCGATCGACGCCCGCATACATGAGATATCACCTGATCAAACCATCACTGAAAATGCGGTTATTGATTCGCGCCTTGCCAAACCTGGAACATTCTTCATCGCTCTACCTGGCGAAAGTGTCGATGGAAATGATTTTGCCCTCTCTGCATTAGAGAGTGGTGCCCGATTTGTCATTACTACTAGAGAAGTAGCTGGCCCATGTCTGGTCGTTGAGAACACTTTAGTTGCGCTTCAATCTCTTGCACACTGTGCACGCACCTTGGCAAAGAACTGTACCTTTATTGGAATCACTGGTTCGCAAGGTAAAACAACGACTAAGGAACTCTTGGGTCATATCTTGGCAACCGCTGGCGAGACCGTTGTTCCGCAGGGATCCTTTAATAACGAAATTGGCCTGCCCCTCACCATTCTTGGTTGCTCGGATTCAACTCGATTCTGTGTATTGGAGATGGGTGCCCGCCACATCGGAGATATTGCCGCATTAAGCAAGATTGCCGAGCCAACAATCGGAACGGTATTGGTAGTCGGAAACGCTCATGTTGGTGAATTTGGTAGTCGTGAAAAGATCGCTAAGGCTAAAGGCGAGATGATTGATTCTCTTCCTCATGGTGGCATTGCAGTACTCGGAATGTATGACGAATTTACTCCCAGAATGGGGGAGGAGCGTTCGGACTTGCGCCGTATGACATTCGGTGAAAGCTCGGATTGCAATGTCAGGGCGGCCGATATTGAGATCCGTGAGGGTCGAGCTCACTTTGATTTGGTTACGCCTTCTGGAAGGGCTGCCGTAAGTTTGCGATTGATTGGTGCCCATCAGATTGCAAATGCCTTAGCTGCAGCCGCTGTAGCAACTGCTCTTGAGATCCCTATTGACTCGATCGCCTCCGCGCTTTCAACCGCTGAGATCACAAGCAAGTGGCGAATGGAGTTACACGACTTCGGAAACTTCGTCATCATCAATGATTCATACAATGCAAACCCAGAGAGTATGAAGGCGGCGCTCACAACGCTTGCGCTCTTCGCGCAAGAGCGCGGTGGCTCATCCTGGGCGATTCTCGGGAAGATGCATGAACTCGGCGAGTCCGAGGCACAATCACACCGAGAAATTGGCAGACTTGCCGCCGAAATGGGAATTGATCATCTCGTTGCAGTTGGTACTGAACTTTACGGAACGACGAGCGGTGACATGACAGTACATCAGTGTGCAAGTCAAGATGAAGCGCTTGAGCTCGTAAAGAATAGTGAGGCCGGAGATTGCTTCTTGATTAAGGCATCGAGAGCAGAGGCGTTGAATAACTTAGCCGAGAAGATCGTTGCATGGTGCTCGACAAAGAGTGAAGAGGTGGAAGCGTGAAAGGCATCTTGTATGCAGGAGCGACGGGATTATTCCTCTCACTATTTCTTACACCGCTCTTTATTAAATTTTTAGCGAAGCAAGGGTATGGCCAGCAGATTCGTGATGATGGCCCAACAGCTCATCATGTGAAGCGTGGAACTCCAACCATGGGTGGCGTTGTTATCCTGGGTTCAGTTGTGGTCGCATACCTGATCTCTCACCTGTTGGCAGGTTCAGACATAAGTTCATCCGCCCTCCTTGTCATGGCGATGGTTTTCGGTCTTGGCCTACTTGGTCTGCTCGATGATTGGTTGAAGATTTCAAAGCAGCGATCACTTGGTCTCACTGCTAAGCAGAAACTCCTTGGCCAAGCACTTGTTGCAGGGGGATTTGGCTATGCCGGCCTTCACTTCGTTGATAAATATGGATTAGCACCGATCTCTCGACACCTTTCAACAGTTCGAGATACCTCGATCGTTCTCGGAGCGGCAGTTGTTGTTGCGTGGGTTCTTCTTCTCATCATGGGTTCGAGTAATGCCGTTAACCTCACTGATGGCTTAGATGGCTTAGCAAGCGGTGCTGCGATCATGGCATTTCTCGCCTTTGTCTTAATCGGTATTTGGGAGTTTAGACAGAGTTGCGCATACACACACCTCGCAAAATGTTATGCCGTACGCGACCCGCTTGATATGGCGGTCTTGGCTGCAGCATTTGCGGGCTCATGTGCTGGCTTCTTGTGGTGGAACACCTCACCCGCAAAAATCTTTATGGGAGATGTCGGTTCTCTCTCTCTTGGTGGTGCGATCGCAGGATTAGCAATTACCTTACGTACCGAACTTCTTCTTGCCCCGCTTGGTGGACTTTTTATCATCATCACTCTCTCCGTGATCATCCAGGTTCTCTATTTCAAGGCCACAAAGGGAAAACGTTTCTTCAAGATGGCGCCGCTCCAGCATCACTTTGAACTCTCCGGTTGGGGCGAGGTGACGATCGTGGTCCGCTTCTGGATTATCGCAGGTATCTGCGTCGCATCTGGACTCGGCCTCTTCTATGCACAATGGGTAGTTCGATAAGTGAGCTCGCTGAGTCAACTACTTCATGGCAGGGTCGCTGTCTTGGGTGGTGGCGTTACGGGAAGAGCGATCATCGCCTTTCTGCAAGAACGCACCATTGAATTCTCGCTCTTCGATGAGAAGAACGGTGAATGCGATGGAATCCAAGCACTGACAGTTATTGAAAACCCTCATGATTACCAATTAGCGATCGTTTCGCCTGGATGGCGACGTGACCATCACCTTATTGAGAAATTAACTCAGGCAGGAGTCCGAGTAATTTCGGAGATTGATCTCGCTTGGTTGGTGAAGTGCGAAATAGCTCCTGAGCAAAAATGGATTGCCCTTACTGGTACAAATGGAAAGACGACCACCGTTCAGATGGTTCAATCGATCTTTGACTCTGCGCAAGTTCGTGGTCTGGCATGTGGAAACGTTGGCGAACCAGCAATCTCTGCCGTGATGAGCAAGGAACCATACGACTATCTCGCTCTTGAACTCTCTTCCTTCCAGATCGATTGGAGTGAACTTCCACAATTCGAGTCGGTGGCAATTCTTAATATCGCTGAAGACCATATTGATTGGCATGGTTCCTTCGATGCCTATGCAAATGCGAAGATGAGTCTTATGAGAATGGCGCCAGTGGCAATTCTTAACGCTCAAGATCCAGAGATTGTTACTCGCAGTACAGCATTCACCGGGCAGAAAATTTTCTACTCCCTCGATACTCCTGCCAGCGGCGAGCTCGGTCTCGTCGAAGAGCTACTTGTCGATCGAGCTTTTGGTGCCGACTCTTCGCAGGCCGAGATGATTGCCGAACTTTTGGATATCAAGCCGCAAGTGCCTCACAACGTCTCCAATGCACTCGCCGCGGCTGGTTTAGCGCTTTCTCTTAATATCTCTCATGCCGCTATTAGAACAGGCCTCTCTTCATTCCAACTCGATCATCATCGGTTGGAGTTGGTTCTTGAGAGGGATGGAATTTCGTGGATCAATGATTCAAAGGCGACCAACCCACATGCTGCTATCGCCGGAATCCAATCTCATACGTCAGTTATTTGGATTGCAGGTGGCCTTGCTAAAGGGGCGCAGGTCGATCAGTTGGTCAAGCGGGCTGCTCCACGGCTCAAGGCTGTTCTTTTAATAGGTACTGATCGGGAGTTATTCGCTGATGCCCTCTCTCAACATGCACCCGCGATTCCGATCTACCGTATAGATAGCAACGATGGCTCCGAGTCACTTATGAATGCGATTGTCGCCAAGGCATCAGATTTAGCAACAGCGGGAGATGCGGTCTTGTTGGCACCAGCATGTGCATCGATGGATCAATTTAACTCGTATGCCCACCGGGGCGAACTCTTTGCTCGGGCTGTGTTCGCAAAGGTGGCACCGTGAGCGGAAGTAATCAAGGACGAGAGCGCTACCTTAACTTCTTCCAAAAGCCGACCGCTGCCTATATTTTAATTTCGGCCTCAACCTCTTTACTCACGGCCCTTGGAATTGTGATGGTGCTTTCATCATCTTCCGTCAAAGCGTATGAGACAACCGGTTCAACGTATTCGATCTTCTTTAAGCAACTCCTGTTTATCGTGGTTGGTTCGGGTGCTCTCTACCTTGCTATTCATCTCAAGCGAGCCCTATGGGAGAAAATGGCACGGTGGGGACTCGTCATTGGGGCCATAGCACTCGTGCTTCCTCAAATCCCTGGCGTTGGAAAAAATATTAATGGCAATAGATCGTGGATTGGCTTCGGCGGATTCACCATTCAGCCAAGTGAGATAGCTAAGGTGCTACTCGTTCTGTGGTGCGCGATGATCCTTCGTCGTTTTGATGAACGCGAAGAACGACCAAGTACCTTTGAAATTCTAAAAGCGGTCGCACCGGCACCGGCGCTCTTCTTGGTTTTGATTATGGCAGGAAAAGATTTGGGCACAGCGATGATTGTTATGGGTATCGCATTTGCAATGCTCTTTATTGCGGGAGTTGATTCCCTGACATTGGTAGGCACTGGGTTACTCGGCCTTGCCGCAGTAGCTGGTTTTGTCGTGACATCGCCAAATCGCTTGCAACGATTTAGCGCGGTACTTCATCCATTTGATCCTGGCGTCTACAAATTAGCTGGTTGGCAGACTGCGCACTCCATCATGGGTCTTGCGAGCGGTGGCTTCTTCGGCGTAGGTCTCGGTGCGAGTCGACAGAAGTGGGCGAACTTATCTGAGGCGAATACCGACTTCATCTTCTCGGTCATCGGTGAAGAGTTGGGATTGCTCGGAACAATCATCGTCCTTCTTCTGTACGTGGCACTTATCTATGGGATTTTTCGAACAGCTCTTCATACTAAGGATCTGCTTAATAAGTATGCCTGTGCCGGAATCGGTGCCTGGTTAATGCTCCAGGTGGCGGTCAATGTTGGCTCGGATATCGGCGTGCTGCCAGTGGTTGGAGTATCTCTACCATTCCTCTCATATGGCGGATCAGCGCTCCTCGCCGACTTTATTGGTGTCGGATTCGTTCTCTCTGTGATTAGGCGGGACCCTGAAGTTCGCGCCGCACTTCGATCTAAGTCACGAAGAACGGCAGAATAGGGACTCTATGAGAGTCTCACTTGCTGCCGCTGGTACGGCTGGCCACATCGAACCAGCGCTTGCATTGGCACATTGGCTGAAATCGGTCGAGCCTGATCTCGAATGTGAATTTCTTGGAAGTTCTGCTGCGCTCGATTCATCACTGATGCAATCAAGTGGCTTCTCACTCCGGCCAGTGACAAAGGCGCCCTTTCCACGGAAAATTTCGTTCTCACTCCTGACCTGGCCAGTAAAATTTACTCAATCATTTCTCCAACTTTCACGTTACCTGAGTGATACCGATCTTGTGGTTGGTTTCGGCGGTTATGTCTGCGCCCCCACATACATCATGGCGCGGATCAAGAAGATCCCCATCCTTATTCACGAAGCTAATGCAAAACCTGGAATGGCGAATGATTTAGGAAGACGCCTTGGTGCTCACCTAACAATCGCCTTTGAAAGCACGCGAACGATCGCACCAGCCTGGGAGAGCGCAGAATTAGTTGGTATGCCAATCCGCTCTGCCATTAAGGAGCTTGCGAATCGTGGCGCGAGTGATCGATCTCAGATTCGATCTGCGAAATTGGCGGAGTGGAACTTTGATGAGAAGCGTCCGATCATTCTGGTCTTTGGAGGCTCACAAGGTTCACGTGCGATCAATGCCGTCTTGGCGAAGATCTTGCCTGAGACCGAGAGGGTAGGAATTCAAATTATTCACGCAGTGGGTAAGGCGAATGCGCTTCCGGCGCGAAGTAAGAATTACCTTCCACTTCATTACATCGCTGATATGGGAGAGGCAATGATCGCAGCAGATCTCGCCATCACTCGTGGCGGTGCCGTTACGTGTGCCGAACTGGGAATACTCCGAACCTACGGCGTGATCGTCCCACTTCCGATCGGCAATGGCGAGCAACTCTTCAATGCCAAAGAGCTTGTGGCATGTGGGGGAGCGACCATTATTCCGGAGTCAGAATTCACGGCCAGGAAACTCTCAGAAGAGTTCTTTACTTTCATCAAAGCTGCTCAGGAATATCGATCACGAGTAACTGGCCCAGCCTTCACGACCTCTGCACATGAGAAGTTAGGAAAGATCGTGCTCTCTACTTTGAAGGTGGATAAGTCGCGATGACGCAATTTCTCACCTTCGAAAGTCTCATCGGAAAACAAGTCCATTTCATCGGTATTGGTGGTGCCGGGATGAGTGGAATTGCACGGATCATGATCGCTCGGGGTATTCAGGTGAGTGGCTCCGATGTTAAAGCATCGACCGTAACCGAGAATCTTCAGACTCTTGGTGCAACAATTTTCATTGGTCACAGCGCAGAGAATATTTCAGCTGCGAACCTCATCGTCCTCTCAACTGCTATCTCTGAAAAGAACCCTGAGCGGGTAGCAGCCGTTCAAGCTGGAATTCCGACAATCGCTAGAGCACAGGCTCTCGCCTTATTAATGAATGGCACGCGATCAGTTGCGATCGCTGGTACCCACGGAAAGACCACAACAACATCCATGTTGACCGTTGCATTGCAGAGCGCCGGAGCAGATCCGTCATTTGCAATTGGTGGCATGATCAACGCGTCAGGAATAAATGCGTACTCTGGCTCAGGAGATATCTTTGTAGCAGAGGCAGATGAGAGCGACGGCTCATTCCTACATTACAAGCCCCTCGGTGCAATCATCACAAATATTGAACTTGATCATGTCGATCACTTTGCTGATCTCGACTCCATCTATTCAATCTTCCGCGATTTCGTCAGCTCTATCCAAAGTGGAGGGTTCCTTATTCTCTGCGGAGATGATCCAGGTGTCCAAGCGCTGCGAGCGAAGCTCGTCAGAACCGATATCTCGATCATTACCTATGGTGAGGGAGATGCTGATTGGCAGCTCTCGCGAGTGCACCTTGCTGAAGGTTCATCAATAGGTCGAATTACTCATAACGGGAAAGTTTTAGGAGAACTAGAGCTTAAAGTTCCGGGCCACCATAACCTTCTTAACGCTACTGCCGCTCTAGCTGCGGCACATCAGTTGGGATTGCCAGTTGCATCAATCTTGGATGGCTTGAAGAATTTCACCGGGTCGAGAAGGCGCTTTGAATTAAAGGGAGATGTCGAAAAGGTCCGAGTTATAGATGATTACGGACATCATCCCACTGAAATTAGAGTCACTCTTGAGACCGCTAGACGGTATGCCGGAACTGGAAGAGTAATTGTGATCTTCCAGCCACATCGTTACTCGCGAACAAAGGCCTTCTATCAAGAGTTTGCTCAAGCGCTAAATCTAGCTGACCACATTTACTTGCTTGAGATCTATGCAGCGAGCGAAGAACCACTATCGGGAGTCTCATCCTTGTTGATTGCACAGCAGATGGAGCCATCGAAGGTGACATACGAACCTTCCATGGTTGAGGTCGTCGAAAGAGTTACCTCGGAGGCGAAACCTGGGGATGTCATCATGACGCTGGGTGCAGGCGATGTCAGCTCGCTAGCCCCGGTAATTGTTCGATCGCTTGAAGACAAAATGTGATGAAGAAATTTAGACGCTCGCCTGGAGCCTTTCTTGCCGTTCTACTCCTTGGACTACTTACTTATTTACTGGGATGGTCACACCTGCTCTCCCTCAAGACGATTGTTATCCATGGTGTAAAAGCGCAGTCAAATATCCAAAGTTCTTTACAGACAGTGAAGCCACCTATCTATATCGGAGAGCCACTTGCTCGTATCGATGTTAGAGCAACAAGTCGTGCTATCAAACAGAATGAGTGGATCTCGAAGGTTGATGTTGGCAGAAGCTGGATCCATGGCTCACTAACAATCTATGTTGAAGAACGTAAGCCAGTTGCTTCCTATCTCAATGATTTAGGTGAGCTCCGATATTTTGATGCAGATGGACGGGATTTCTCCTCTCCACTGACATATCCGAATATCCCGACGATAAAACTGCGCACCCATGACATTCCAACAAAGCGAGCTATCTCAAACCTTCTTCAACTCATGCCACAGGATCTCTTAAATGAGGTCCAGAGTTTTACCGTAAATGGATCTGACGATGTGGAAACTCATGTTGCGATAGATCAAAAACGCCAGGCTTTGATTAAGTGGGGAACTCCCAGCGATATTTCATTGAAAGTTGAAATCTATAAGAAGCTTTTGGGGCTTAAAGAGAATGCGAAGGCAGTTCTCTTCGACCTTAGTAATCCACTTTCACCGATTACAAAATAACGGTTGCCATTTCGTGTCGGTCGTTGCACGAACCACCACACACCTTTACTTTCTGCCTAATAGTTATTACATAACTTTAAGTCTCAAGTAGAGATTTAGAGATCAGGAAGAGGCGAATCGTGGCAACTCCACAAAATTATCTTGCAGTGATCAAAGTCGTTGGCATTGGCGGCGGTGGAGTAAATGCTGTCAATCGCATGATCGAAGCAGGACTTAAAGGTGTTGAGTTCATCGCNATCAATACTGATGCACAACAATTAATTATGTCTGATGCTGATGTGAAGTTAGATATNGGTCGCACATCTACTCGTGGACTTGGTGCAGGNGCTGCACCTGANGTTGGTCGTCAAGCNGCGCTCGATCACCTCGATGAAATTGAAGAAGTTCTTCGCGGNGCAGATATGGTCTTTGTNACTGCAGGTGAAGGTGGCGGTACCGGCACTGGTGGCGCACCTGTTATTGCGAAAGTTGCAAANGATCTTGGCGCNCTCACTGTTGGTGTTGTTACTAAACCATTCTCCTTTGAAGCGAAGCATCGCACCTTGCAGGCCGAAGAAGGTATTTCNAATCTTCGTGCAGAGGTCGACACTCTCATCGTTATTCCAAATGATCGCCTCCTTGCAATCTCTGATCGCACTATTACTGCAGTTGAAGCATTCCGCAGCGCTGATCAGGTTCTCCTCTCTGGCGTGCAAGGTATTACCGATCTCATCACAACTCCCGGCCTCATCAACCTTGACTTTGCAGATGTGAAGAGCGTTATGGCTGGTGCTGGATCGGCCCTCATGGGTATCGGTTCTGCTCGCGGTGAGTCACGCGCAATACGTGCTGCTGAGTTGGCTATCTCATCTCCACTTCTTGAAGCTTCTATTGATGGTGCTCGTGGCGTACTCATGTCTATCGCCGGTGGATCAGATCTCGGTCTCTTTGAACTCTCTGAAGCTGCAGAGATGGTGGCAAAAGCGGCTCACCCAGATGCGAATATCATCTTTGGAACAGTTATCGATGATGCGCTTGGCGATGAAGTCCGTATCACCGTTATTGCAGCTGGATTCGATGGTGGTGAGCCAAAGAAGGTGCAGATGCCAGTAATCGATGCAGCAGCGCTTAGCGGTCAGGCTGATCCCATTGCGGCGAATGATCCACTTGCGGTTGCACTTGATCTTGGAAACTCGGAGAACACTGGTGAGGTTCCAACGATCTCAACGCCACGTCGAAAAATCACCTTCGAAGAGTTGGTCGTTGAAGATGAGATTGATATCCCCGATTTCATGAAGTAGTTCTTTGGTATGCCAAAGATCCATTTCACTTCGGCACCGTCAAACCTCGCGCTTCATACCGGCGATAATGCAGAATCAGTAGCGCGAAATCGGGTTGCTTTAAAGGAAGAGTTGCACCTCGATAATCTGCAGTTCATGAGTCAGAGCCATAGTGACCAGGTTCGAGTCGTAGATGAGTTCTCCTCAGTTGATCTCCCATCCGATGCACTCATTACTCAACGGCCGGGTCTTGGACTTGCTGTTCTCGTTGCCGATTGCATTCCCTTACTTTTGAGTTCGACAACATGTGTGGCTGCGGTTCATGTTGGACGTATTGGGATGACGAATGGAATCGTCGATAAGACGATCGACATTATGGAAGGCCTCGGTGCGACCGGGATTATTGCCTGGATCGGCCCCGCTATCTGTGGGAATTGTTATGAGGTTTCGCCAGAGATGTATGAAGAGGTAACTACTTTCTTCCCCGCTTCTGCCACAACTGTCCAACAACATAGTTTGGATCTGCCTCGCGGAACGATTGCGCTTTTGCGAGAGCGCGGGGTGGATACCCATGCACTCGGTCTCTGCACCCTCGAAAATTCTCAATTTTTCTCTTATCGACGAGATAAAACGATCGGCCGTCAGGCAGGGGTTATCTCATTGTGAGTGCGAGAGAGATTGAGCTATCAAAGAACCTGCAAACCGTTGAGGAGCGGATAGTGAATGCGGCAAGCTCAGTCGGCCGGCCCCGCTCTGAGATCACATTGATCGCCGTCACGAAGTTCTTCCCAGCCTCGGATGCGCAGATTCTGTACAACCTTGGTCTCCGGGATTTCGGTGAGAACCGAGATAACGAAGGAGCCGAGAAATCGGCGCTTCTTCCCAGCGATGCTCATTGGCATTTTCAAGGGCAGGTGCAGAGTCGAAAGATTAAATCGATCGCCACTTGGGCAGAGACCATCCACTCACTTGACTCGCTGGACCATGCCGCGAAGTTCAATGAGATCCTTGAGTCACCAGAACGAGCAACTGAGGTTGAGCGAGAATTCTTCATTCAGGTAAATCTTGAACCGGAGCGGAACGATCGAGGGGGAGTGGCCCCATCTGATCTGGAAAATTTCCTTGGGTCGGTCCGGAAGTTCTCGGCGGTTAAAGTACCTGGCCTGATGGCCGTCCTCCCGATTGACCTGGAGATCGAGAAGGGCTTTGAGATTGTCGCTGGTTTACAGCAAAAATATGACCTGGCCAAACTTTCCATCGGCATGAGTAATGACTTCGAAGCTGCAATCCGCGCAGGAGCGACACATATCCGGGTGGGTAGTTCAATCCTCGGTTCGAGGCCGACGCTCACCTAAACTTGAGCCATGGCAAATGCATTCAAGAAGATGGCTGGATATCTAGGACTCGTTGATGACGAGGCAGATTTTGAAAGCACGGTCGCAATGGAGATTCCGCAGAAGAGCGTTCGAGTCACCACTCCTTCCGTAGCCTCATCAGTCCGCACAACACCAGCTGCACCGCTACGCGAGCGTGCCGTTGCACCAGTTGCAGCACCAGTCGTTCAGACTGAACTCCCAATTTTGGATTCCATCTTCACTATCCATCCTCGCTTCTATAACGAGGCTCGCACCGTCGGCGAACATTTCCGCGAGGGACAGCCAGTCTTGATGAACCTCAGCGATATGGAAGAGTCAGAGCGCAAGCGCCTCGTTGACTTCGCATCTGGACTCGTCTTTGGACATCACGGAAGTATTGAACGAGTAACCTCCAAGGTATTTCTCTTGACTCCTGCAAATGTCAGAGTCTCATCAGAACATAAGGCGGCTGCAGCGGAAGCTAGCTTCTTCAACCAGAGTTGATTGGCAGATGTCTCTTCTCGTTATCGTTTTAAAAATTGCCTTACAGATCTTTGTTCTCTCACTCTTTGGGCGATTGATCCTCGATTACATTCGGATCTTTGCGCCACAGTGGCGGCCTCGCGGAGTTATCTTGGCTATCGCCGAGGCGATCTACGCGATCACCGATCCCGTCATGCGATTTGTGCGACGCTTCATTCCACCGCTTCGCCTAGGGCCAGTTGCGATCGATCTCTCTTTTATCTTGATCTTTATCGTGGTGCAGATGCTCGCGCGATTCGTTAATACCCTTTAATTCTTACAAAGTTAATTCTTACGGAGCGCGAGTGCGAGACCGATCTCGGCATCGGTGATATCAAGGCTCTCATTGCGAGTGATTTCAATGGCTAAGACCTCATCAGCGATAAGGCCACTCTGAGCCGCAATTGCATCAGCGATCTCCGGTGCGCCATTCCAATTCACAACAATCCGATCTGAGATATCGAACTGGGAGTTTTTGCGCTCCTCTTGAATGGCACGAATAACTTCGCGCACGAGACCAGATTGGATTAACTCTGGAGTGAGTGCCAAGTCCAGTGCAACGCTCTCACCTGAGTGAGATGCGACCGACCAGCCGCTCTTTGGTGTCTCGGTAATGACGAGATCTTCAAGATCTAAGGTGACGCTCTTTCCATCGTAGGAGAGGGTGAGGCTGCCATCTGCACGGATCGCGCGAACAGTTTCGGTGTGGTCAGTTGCAAGGAGAGCCTTCGCGATTGCTTGGACATCTGCGCCAAATTTCGCTCCGATGGTTCGGAAATTCGCCTTGATGGAGACATCAACGAGATCACCATCAGCATTGGCTAGATCATCAAGATGAAGAACATTTAACTCTTCGGAGATGTGCGCTCTAATCTCTTCATCCATCGCACTAAAGCCGGCAGCGGCAACGAGGGCACGACCGAGAGGTTGGCGGATCTTGATCTTTGATTCAGCGCGAGCGGCACGTCCAAGTTCTACAAGTCGGCGCGAAAGTTGAACCGAGCGAGAGAGTTCTAGATCGACGAACTCTGTATTCGTGACAGGGAAATCGGTGAGGTGTACCGACTCTGGTGCTCCAGGTTCTGCTACGCGAACGAGCTCCTGCCAAACATGCTCTGAGATAAATGGAATCATCGGAGAGAGCAATTGTGTAAGAACTTTCAGCGCGTTATAAAGAGTTGCGAGAGCGGCGGTCTCGCCATCCCAGAACCTTCTGCGAGAGCGGCGGACATACCAATTTGAGAGGTCATCAATAAATGCAGCGAGCAGTTTTCCGGCAAGCTGTGAATCGAAATCTGCATAAGCCTGATCAACCTTTTCAATGAGGAGGTTGAGCTCAGAGTTGATCCAGCGATCCATGGTCGCGGTTGCGACTGGAGCAGATTGATCAACCGTAAAGCTCGCAGCTTTTGCATACAAGGTGAAGAAAGAGACGGTGTTCCAATATGTAAGTAAGGTCTTGCGCACGACATCAGAGAGCGCATCGTGACCGACGCGGCGGGCAGACCATGGTGAACCAGCGGCAAGCATGTACCAGCGAACAGCATCTGCACCATGTTGATCCATCAATGGAATCGGCTCGAGCACATTTCCTAGGTGCTTACTCATCTTGCGACCATCTTTATCAAGGATGTGGCCTAGGCAGAGAACAGTTTCGTAAGAACTCTTATCGAAGACAAGGGTTCCAATTGTCATCAATGTATAGAACCAACCGCGCGTCTGGTCGATCGCTTCTGCGATGAAATCTGCCGGGTATGCCGCTTCAAACTTCTCGACCGAACCAGGTTTATGCGGGTAGCCCCATTGCGCAAATGGCATCGCACCAGAGTCGTACCAGCAGTCGATAACCTCACTCACGCGGACCATCGTCTCGGAGCATTCACTGCATGGGAAGGTGATGTCATCAACAAATGGTCGATGTGGATCAGATGCAGTCAACTCTTTTCCGCTTAACTGGGATAGTTCAGCGAGCGAGCCAACGCAGTAAAGATGGTTCTCTGGGCAACGCCAGATGGGAAGGGGGGTTCCCCAATATCGATTACGTGAGACCGCCCAGTCAATGTTGTTGGTTAGCCAATCACCATAGCGGCCGGTCTTGATGGTCTCTGGGTGCCAGTCTGTCTTCTCATTTTCGCGGATGAGATCATCCTTGATCGCAGTGGTGCGGATGTACCACGATGGTTGTGCGTAGTAGATAAGAACTGTGTGGCACCGCCAGCAATGCGGATATGAGTGTTCATATTGCGTGTGCTTAAACATTAAGCCACGTGACTTCAAATCCTTGATCAGAACCTTGTCGGCATCTTTAAAGAAGGCGCCACCAACGAGAGCGATCTCAGGTAGAAAAGTTCCATCTGGAGCAACTGGATTGACGACCGGGAGGTTGTACTTACGGCAGGTGAGAAGGTCATCAGCACCAAAAGCAGGGGCCTGGTGTACTAGGCCAGTTCCATCTTCGATCGTGACGTAATCAGCGAGGATGATGAAGTGGGCATCAGGGATTTCAATGAGATCGAAGGGGCGTTCATAGGTTGAACGCTCTAAATCAGCTCCGAGGATATTTGCTAGTACGGTCGTATTTTCAGGCTTTGCGATCGCAGCAACAAGATTCTCTGCAACAACGAGGCGCTCTTTCTTTTCAGGATCTTCATCTGAGGTGATTTCAATAATTTGATAATTGACCGAAGGATTTACGGCGATCGCGGTATTAGAGACGAGTGTCCACGGCGTAGTCGTCCAGACTAAGAAGGAAGCACCATGTTCGGCAGCGATACCCGAGGTCGCTTTAAATCGAACATAGACCGATGGATCTTGAACAGTCTCATAGCCTTGGGCAAGTTCATGATCAGATAGCCCTGTTCCACAGCGTGGGCAATAGGGAGCAACTCGATGATCCTGAACTAAGAGCCCCTTCTTGAAGATCTGCTGAAGTGACCACCAGACGCTCTCAACATATTCGGGGGACATGGTCCAGTAGGCCTCATCGAAATCGACCCAGAAGCCCATGCGACGCGTCATGTCACTGAATTCGCCGACGTGGCGTTGGACCGATTCGCGGCACTTCTCATTAAATGCAGCGATACCAAATTTTTCAATATCGCCCTTGCCTGAAAAACCAAGTTCTTTCTCTACTGCAATCTCAACTGGGAGACCGTGACAATCCCAGCCAGCCTTACGGATGACTTGATTCCCCTTCATCGTCTGATAACGGGGGAAGAGATCCTTAAATACTCGAGCCTCAATATGGTGGGTGCCGGGCTTTCCGTTGGCAGTTGGTGGACCCTCGTAAAAGGTCCAACGCGGTGCGCCCTCGCGCGCAGCGATAGTCTTCGCAAAGATTGAGTTCTCTTCCCAGAATCGAAGGATCTCGTGCTCGGTAGCTGGCAGATCGATGGCCGGTGCGAGCGCCTTGAAACCACCTGTGCTCAACTCTGCTGCCCCTTTTCGCGCCCCGAGAACCTGGAAGGTCTCGTAAAGGTCGTAAGTCTAGCGCGGCGAAGTTGGTGTTTACCCCTCGGAAGACCTAGCCTGAGCCCCCTGTCGTACTAAGAACTCGTACTACTTGGGAATATAAAAGAGGTAGATAGTATGAAGAAGGCAGTGAAGAGAGTCTTGGATACCGTGAAGAAAGTTGCTCCCGCTAAGAAGGCTGCACCTGCGAAGAAAGTTGCTCCCGCTAAGAAGGCGGCACCTGCGAAGAAAGTTGCTCCCGCTAAGAAGGCGGCACCTGCGAAGAAAGTTGCTCCCGCTAAGAAGGCGGCACCCGCTAAGAAAGCTCCGGCGAAGAAGGCCCCAGTAAAGAAGGCCGCACCAGCTAAAAAGGTAGCGCCAGCGAAGAAAGTTGCACCCGCTAAGAAGGCGGCGCCAACAACTCGCTCACCCAATATTGTGAAGCCGCAACTTGCGAAGAAGGCACCAGCCAAGACAGTTCCAGCAAAGCTCCAGAGCACGACAACCGGAGACTCGACGACGATCTCGGTCGCTCCAAAGGATGTTAACTCCGGTCCAGAGGTAGTTGTTGAAGAGCGTCGATTGGTTATGCCTCCTCCACCTCGCCCTATTAAGGCAGGTAAGAAGGTAGCTCCACTCAAGCCAATTAAAGGTGCCCCTGCACCATTTGTGATCGAGGAGAGCGAAGGAGTCTGGACCGCCGCTGAATTAAAGTCGATGCGCGCTGAACTCTCAAAGGATCTCACTCGTCTCAAGGCAGAGCTCCTCGAGGCCGAAGGGGAGATGGAAGATCTCATTATTTCTGCAGGCGTAGGTGCCGGCGATGATCAGGCCGACGCTGGAACTAAGACCTTTGAGCGCGAACATGAGATGTCACTCGTCTATAACGCACGTGACATGGTCCTACAGACAGAGCGCGCTATTGAACGAATTGATACCAAGAGCTACGGGCGTTGTGAAGAGTGTGGCAATCCGATCGGAAAGGCACGTCTTCAGGTCTTCCCGCGCGCAACCCTCTGCATGTCATGTAAGCAAAAAGAGGAACGTCGCTGACCTTCGTTCCACGATCACAGGCGCATCGTCGCCTCGCGCTCACACTCTTTCTTACCGCAGGTCTCGATCTAGCTTCGAAGTCGGCTGCGCTCGCTACCTTAGGAAGTCAGAGGCACAAGCTCTTAGGAAACTTCCTCTCGTTGCATCTCCTTTATAACTCTGGGGCGGCATTTAGTTTTGCCCCGAATCGGACAACACTTCTGACCGCCTTCTCGATGACCGCTGGGACGCTCATTCTGATTCGCGCCAAGGAGTTCACTCATCGCCTCTGGCTTCTCTCCGCCGGACTCGTCACTGGGGGAATTTGCGGCAACCTCATCGACCGAATTTTTAGAGCACCCGGCGCGCTGGCAGGGCAGGTCATCGATTGGATTGAGCTCCCTCATTGGCCAACATTTAATCTGGCAGATTCCTCTATTGTTGTCGGAGCAGTTCTCGCGGCGGTCCTCGTCTTGAGAGAGATACCATCGCGTGAATCTCATGGTGGCAAGAACAGCCATGGTGGGCTCGATGAAAGAGACACGACTAAAGGTGATGACAATGAGTGAGCGCGAGCGAAAGATCCTTTCTATTCCAGAGGGTCTTGACCAAGAACGGGTCGATGCTGCACTTGCCAGATTATTAGGACTTTCACGTTCAGTTGTTGTTCTCCTCTTAGAGGCGGGTGAGATCACTCGCAAAGGAAAGGCGCTAGGCAAGTCCGATAAAGTTTCGGACGGGGATCTCCTAGAGATACTTATGCCGGCAGCAAAGAGTGAGCCGACTCTTACGCCAACACCCGTTGATGGTCTTACCGTTGTCTTCAATGATGACCACATTATTGTGATTGATAAGCCTGCGGGAGTTGCAGCACATCCAAGCCCTGGCTGGAGTGGGCCAACAGTTATTGGTGCAATTATCGCCGCTGGTTACAACGTCTCAACAGTGGAGCTGCAGAACGTCAGGGAATTGTTCATCGCCTTGATGTTGGTACAACCGGTCTTATGGTTGTTGCAAAAGATGAAGCTTCCTATACAAACTTGAAAGATCAATTTAGAGATCGCACAGTGGGTAAGGTCTATCACGCATTAGTGCAAGGCCATATGGATCCATCAGAGGGAACAATCGATGCTCCGATTGATCGCCATCCAAAAGAGGATTATCGCTTTGCTGTTGTTGCCGAAGGAAAGCCGAGCATTACGCACTACAAGGCCTTGGAATATTTCCGGGCTGTCTCACTTCTTGAAATTGAGTTAGAGACGGGCCGTACCCATCAAATTCGCGTCCACTTCTCGGCGCTACACCATCCATTGGTGGGGGATCTCACCTACGGAGCGGATCACACGATCGCAGATCGACTTGAGATGAACCGACCATGGTTACATGCGCGCGAGCTCTCGCTGAAACACCCAATTACTGGTGAATTGCTTCACTTTACCTCGCCTTATCCAGCCGATCTGACACGCTCGCTCCGCTCACTTGAAGCAAATCAAGAGCGCGATTGATCCTCAGTAGTAATCTCGCCAATCATGTCCGATAGTTTCGTCCACCTTCACGTCCACACCGAGTACTCGATGCTCGATGGTGCGGCGCGCGTCGACGAACTCGTAAAAGAGGTGGCTCGGCTAGAGATGCCAGCTATTGCGATTACCGATCATGGCAATGTCTTTGGTGCGTACGAATTTAATAAGCAGGCCTTAAAAGCGGGCGTGAAGCCAATCATCGGCATCGAAGCTTATGTTGCGCCCGAATCGCGCTTCACCAAGAGTCGCGTGAAATGGGCCGATGGTGGAGAAGATGATGTCTCAGGTGGCGGCGCATATACACATATGACCTTGCTCGCTGAAAATAATGAGGGTTTGGGAAATCTCTTTAGACTTTCTTCGCTCGCATCCCTTGAAGGTTTTTACTACAAGCCACGCATGGATCGTGAACTGCTCGCGCAATATTCGAAGGGAATCATTGCAACGACGGGTTGTCCCGGAGGAGAAGTTCAAACTCGATTGCGGATGGGGGCATATAAAGAAGCTCGTGCAGCAGCGAGTGAACTTCGAGATATCTTTGGAAAAGAGAATTTCTTCCTTGAAGTAATGGATCACGGAATTGAAATTGAGAGCAGAGTGAAATCTGAACTTCTCAAATTGGGTAAGGATCTTGGGCTTCCGCTACTAGCGACAAATGATCTTCACTACACAAAGCATGAGGATGCTGGGGCTCATGAAGCACTGCTCTGTGTGCAAAGTGGTTCAACGATCGCCGATCCGAAGCGATTTAAATTTGATAATGACGAGTTCTATCTCAAGACCCCTGCGCAGATGCACGAGAAATTTGCAGAGCTCGAAGGTGCTTGCGACAACACTCTCCTGATCGCTGAACGTTGCAATACCACGATGCGCGATCATGAAAATCTCTTGCCGCAGTTCGATGTCCCCAAGGGCGAGAGTGAAGATTCTTGGCTACGAAAACTCGCTAACGAGGGTATGAGAGTTCGCCTTGGAGGCGATCTTCCAGCTGAGTATCAAGAGCGACTCGATTACGAGTTGGATACGATGATCAAGATGGGGTTCCCGGGGTACTTCCTCGTTGTCGCCGATCTTTGCGAGCATGCCCGTGAAGTTGGAATTCGTGTTGGTCCGGGTCGTGGCTCCGCTGCGGGATCGCTCGTCTCCTATGCACTAGGAATCACTCAACTCGATCCGATCCGCCATGGCCTGCTCTTCGAGCGCTTCCTCAATCCAGAACGTATCTCCATGCCAGATATCGACCTCGACTTCGATGAACGTCGTCGCTCCGAGATGATCGCCTATGCGACCGAGAAGTATGGTGAAGATCGAGTTGCGCAGATCATCACGTATTCCAATATTAAGTCGAAACAGGCGCTTAAAGATTCAACACGAGTTCTCGGCTATCCCTATGCATTGGGTGAGCGTTTAACAAAGGCGCTACCACCAACAGTGATGGGGAAAGATATAACGCTCTCTGGAATCTTCAATCCAAAGGATGATCGATACGGCGAAGCCGGTGAATTCCGAACGCTCTATGAGACAGATCCTGATTCAAAGAAGATTGTTGATACAGCCCGTGGTTTAGAGGGACTCAAGCGACAATCTGGCGTGCATGCTGCTGGCGTTATCCTGAGTAAGTACCCATTGCTCGATGTTATTCCTATCCATCGCCGTGAAAATGACGGTGCGATCATCACTCAGTTCGATATGGGAGCCTGCGAAGCGATCGGACTACTCAAGATGGATTTCTTGGGACTCCGAAATCTCTCGGTGCTCGATGAAGCGCTTCTCAACATTAAAGTCGAATCAAAATATTGATATTCGCCTCGAAGATCTCGAGCTTGCAGATGCAAAGACATTTGAACTTCTAGGTCGCGGAGACACCCTGGGAGTATTCCAACTTGATGGTGGCCCAATGCGAGCTCTCCTTCGTCAGATGGCGCCAGATTCCTTTGAAGATATCTCTGCGGTGATTGCTCTTTATCGTCCAGGACCGATGGGCGTTAATGCACATAATGATTATGCAGATCGAAAGAATAAACGTAAGCCGGTTGTCCCAATCCACCCCGAGCTATCGGAGCCGCTCGCTGAGATTTTAGGTAATACCTACGGCCTAATCGTCTATCAAGAGCAGGTTATGGCGATTGCTCAAAAGGTTGCGGGCTTCTCTCTCGGTCGCGCAGATCTCCTTCGCAAGGCGATGGGTAAGAAGCAGAAGGAGATTCTGGATAAAGAGTTTGTGAATTTTGAAGCGGGCATGGTTGAGAATGGTTTCTCCAAGGGCGCGATCGCAAAGTTATGGGAGACGTTAATCCCGTTTGCGGACTATGCCTTCAACCGAGCACATAGCGCAGGGTATGGAGTTGTCTCATTTTGGACCGCTTATCTCAAAGCTAATTTCCCTACTGAGTACATGTCGGCACTTCTCACCAGCGTGCGGGACGACAAAGATAAGAGCGCGCTCTATCTCAGCGAATGTCGTCGCATGGGAATCAAGGTTCTCCCTCCTGATGTCAATGAATCAGAATCTGATTACACACCACGTGGCAGCGATATCCGTTTTGGATTGAGCGCTATCCGCAATGTCGGTGAAAACGTTACTGCAGCTATTGTTGCCGCCCGCCACGAGAAGGGCCGTTACGCATCTTTCGGCGATTTCTTGGCGAAGGTGGATCAACAAGTCTGCAATAAGAAGACCATTGAATCGCTCATTAAAGCGGGAGCATTCGACTCGCTTGGACATAGCCGCCGTGGTCTCATGATGATCTACTTAGGTGCGATTGATTCAGTCATGGAGAGCAAGCGAGCAGAATCATTGGGTCAATACGATCTCTTTGGATCTACTCCAGACAGTGGTTCTACAGTCTCAAGCGTTGAGGTCGATATCCCTTCAGAGGAATGGGAAAAATCTCTCCTCCTCAGTTACGAACGCGAGATGTTAGGTCTCTATGTTTCAGACCATCCGCTCTTTGGTGTTGAACATATCTTGCGCGCAGCGGTTGATATGCCGATCTCGGCACTTGCTGATGATTCAGTTGGTCACGAGGCTATCGTCTCGATCGGTGGACTCATCACCTCAGTACAACGAAAAGTTTCCAAGCAAGGTAAATCATGGGCGATCGTCACGATTGAAGATCTTGAAGGTTCTGCCGATGTTCTCTTCTTTGCAAATACCTACACAACTCATGCCATGAATCTTGTTGAAGATAAGGTGGTTGTGATTAGAGGTCGAGTCGATCGCCGTGAAGAGAACCTCCGCATCACCGCCCTGGATATGTCGATGCCGGATATCAGCGCCGCGCCGACTGGACCAGTCCTCATCTCGATGGATTCAGCTCGAGTCACTGCGCCAATTGTCGAGCGAATGAAAGAGATCTTGAGATCTCATCCTGGAAATCGCGAAGTCCATCTCAAAGTAGAAGATGGTCGTGGTGGCATGGTGATGAAGATTGATGACGCCCTCCGAGTGACCGCATCACCGAGCCTCTCCGCTGACCTCAAGCAGATTCTTGGCGCAGATTGCATCCTCGCCTGACCCTGATCTGCTCTCCTGATTATGCGAGATGGGGAAGGCTGGGCAACCTCTAGACTTCACCTATGAGCGTGCAGATTCGTACCCTAGATCTCCGCGGTCAACACCTGTCTAAGGGCGAATACCAAAAGCGCCTTCCGCGGGCGACGCTCGATATCGCAACCGCAATGGTCGCAATCGAACCGATCTTGGCGCAGGTAAAGAATGGCTCTGAATCTGACCTGATTGCCCTGGGCGAAAAATTTGATGGCATAAAGCCAGCGCAGATTCGAGTCCCAGCCCACGTCATCTCGGAATCCTTAGCAACACTTGCACCTGACATTCGCAGCTCTCTTGAAGAAGCAATTCGACGAATTCAGAAAGTTCATAGCGATCAAACCCGTTCATCGGTGGCGACACAGGTGGTGGATGGCGGAAGAGTTGAACAACGGTGGATCCCTGTCGATCGCGTAGGACTTTATGTCCCAGGTGGGCGAGCGGTCTATCCAAGTTCGGTCATCATGAATGTTGTTCCTGCGCAGATCGCAAAGGTCGGCAGTATTGCAGTTGCCTCTCCACCACAAAAAGAGAATGGCGGATACCCACACCCAACGATTCTGGCGACATGTGCGTTATTGGGAATCGATGAGGTCTATGCCATTGGTGGCGCTCAAGCTGTCGCCATGTTCGCATACGGAGTTAAAGACGTCTGTGAGCGCGTCGATATGGTCACTGGACCCGGAAATATTTATGTAGCAGCAGCAAAGCGAGCACTTCGAGGAGTTATCGGAATCGACTCAGAGGCGGGTCCAACGGAGATCGCTATTCTCGCCGATGAATCTGCAATAGCAAGTGAAGTCGCAGCTGACCTTATTAGCCAAGCAGAACATGACACGATTGCAGCCGCGGTACTCGTTACTCCTTCTGAAAAACTCATCGATGCTGTTCGCGCTGAACTCGAAAAGAGAGTCGCTCTCACTAAGCACCGTGAGCGTATTGAGATTGCACTCAGCGGCATTCAATCCGCACTTGTATTAGTCGATTCGCTCGATCAAGGCTTTGATGTCGTCAACGCTTATGCCGCCGAACATTTAGAGTTGATCTTCGAGAATGCACAAGCACTTTCTCATCGAATTAGAAATGCTGGTGCTGTCTTTATTGGTCGATTCGCTCCCGTCTCGCTGGGGGATTACTCCGCGGGCTCAAATCACGTCCTTCCTACTGGCGGTTGTGCTTGTCACTCAAGCGGACTCTCGGTCCAGAGTTTCTTACGTGGATTGACCTTTATTGAGTATGACAAGAGCGCATTTATTGAGATCGCTCAGAATGTCATCACATTGGCGCAAGCAGAAGATTTACCTGCACATGGCGAAGCGATGAGCGCCAGGCTCGAGACAATCGCTTCAGAAGAAAATTTGGAGAAGCGCTCATGAGTGAAAAGAATGCATCGACGAATAGCCACAACACACGCTGGCCTGGCTGGCTTCCACTTCGCCCTGCTCTTAAAAGTTCAACACCATATGGCGCTCCACAGCTCGACCAAGTGATTCAACTCAACACAAATGAGAATCCGAACTCCCTTCCTGATGCGGTACGGGATCGAATGATGGATCGAATCGCAGAGATCGCGACTGGATTGAACCGTTATCCCGATCGAGATGCGGTGGCGCTTCGTGAAAAGTTGGCGGAATATATCAATCGCGCTTCTGATACTCAGTTCGGAGTTTCACATATTTGGGCAGCAAACGGCAGTAATGAGATTCTCCAGACACTCTTCTTGGCCTTCGGGGGAGCGGGGCGAACTGCAATCGGTTTTACGCCTTCATATTCAGTACATCCGATGATCGCGAACATCACCGGCACATCATGGATCGTCGGTAGTAGAGATTCAGAGTTTGGTATCGACGCATCCGGTGCAGCGACTGGAATCCGCGAGGTCAAACCTTCGCTGGTCTTTTTAACAACACCTAATAATCCATCCGGAACTGCGACATCAATCTCTGATATCGAAGAGATTGCTCGAGCAACCGGAGATGTGGGCGGACTTCTCATCGTCGATGAGGCATATGCCGAGTTCTCGCCGGAAGATTCAGCTGTCACTCTCATCAGGAGATTTCCACACGTGGTGGTCTCTCGCACAATGAGTAAGGCATTTGCCTTTGCGGGAGTTCGACTTGGATATCTCGTAGCTCATCCAGCTGTCATTGATTCCATGCTCGTCACAAGACTTCCGTATCACTTGAGCGCTCTTACGCAGGCAGCCGCTGAGGTCGCCCTCGATAATGCAGAATTAATGCAATCGGGAATCGAAGAGATTAAGGCTGAACGTGAACGAGTTGCGGCTGCAATCTCTCTCAACGGGTGGAAGCCACTTTCAAGTGCCGCAAATTTCATTCTCTTCAGTGGCTTTCCAGGAACGAGCCATGAGGTGTGGCAGCGCTTCCTTGATGGCGGTGTCCTCATCCGAGATACCGGTCTTGAAGGATATTTACGCGTCACGATAGGAACTCCTCGTGAAAACGATGAATTCCTCTCGGTGATGCATAGCTTTGCCTCATAATTAACTCTGATTAAAAAGAAACGGAAAGAAGGAAGATGACTACATCAGCGAATGGAAGTGCTCGTCGTGCCAAAGTCGTACGCGAGACCAAAGAGTCCAGCGTTAGCGTTGAGATCAATCTTGACGGCTCTGGGCAGATCAACGTTGAGACCGGTGTTCCTTTCTTCGACCACATGCTCTCACAATTAGGTAAGCACTCAGGTTTCGATCTCACCGTTGTAACAAAAGGCGATGTCGATGTCGATTCACACCACACTGTTGAAGATACTTCGCTCGCATTTGGCAGGCACTTAGAGAGGCGCTTGGCGATAAATCTGGAATTCGTCGCTTCGGTGATGCCATGGTCCCGCTTGATGAAGTTCTTGTCCAAGCAGCGGTAGATCTCTCTGGACGTCCTTACCTTGTACATCGCCAACCAGAAATCGTAGAGCTCATAGGTACCTTCGATACGACCTTAGGCCGCCACATCTGGGAATCAATCGTCGCTGAAGCACGCATTGCATTGCACGTTCGCGTTCTTGAAGGACGCAATGCCCATCACGTCTTCGAAGCACAATTCAAAGCCGTTGCTCGCGCACTTCGCGATGCCGTTTCTCGCGACGGAGTAGCAGGGATTCCTTCTACAAAGGGAACTCTTTGATCGCGATACTCGACTACGGATCGGGGAATCTTCGCTCTGCACAACGCGCCTTTGAATTAACAGGACACGATGTTGAGATCACGGCTGATCGCGATCGCGCCTTAGCAGCCGATGGACTTGTCGTTCCTGGCGTTGGTGCGTTTGGTGCCTGCATGGATCAACTTCTCGCAATCGGTGGCGAAGAGATCATTCGAGCAAGAGTGGAATCTGAGAAGCCGATACTTGGCATTTGTGTAGGAATGCAGATCCTCTTTTCACGCGGTGCCGAGAAGGGCTCTCACTCAGGCGTTGGAGTTTTTTCGGGTGAAGTGACACCTCTCAACGCGCCGGTCCTGCCGCATATTGGGTGGAACACTGTCTCGTCAGCGCCCAACTCGAAACTCTTTCACGGCATTGAAAACGAATCTTTCTATTTTGTGCACTCTTATGCGGTGAAGAGCGTTGATTCAGCGATCCTCGCGTCCACAACAGAATATGGCGAGCGCTTTATCGCTGCTGTTGAGTATGGAAAGGTGAGTGCCACACAATTCCATCCCGAGAAGAGTGGTAAAGCAGGAGCAACATTGATCAAGAATTGGGCGGAGACCTTATGAGCGCTTTAGAACTGCTTCCGGCTATTGATGTAAAAGGCGGCAAAGCTGTTCGCCTTGTGCAAGGTGAACTCTCAGCTGAGAGTCAGTACGGAGACCCTCGTGAGGTTGCGCTTGAATTTCTCGCTGCAGGTGCCGAGTGGATCCATCTCGTTGATCTCGACGCGGCATTTGGAATCGGAAGTAATGCCGATCTCTTGGCAGAGGTAATCAAGAGCGTTGATCTACGCGTAGAACTCTCTGGCGGAATTCGTGATGACGATTCGCTTCGCCGTGCCCTTGCTACCGGTTGTGAACGAGTGAACCTTGGAACCGCAGCACTCGAAAATCCTGATTGGACTGCAAAAGTGATCTCTGAATTTGGGGATCGAATTGCTGTCGGTCTCGATGTGCGAGGCCACACGCTCGCTGCACGAGGCTGGACACGTGAAGGTGGAGATCTCTTTGAGACGATCGAACGTTTAGATCGTGATGGATGTTCTCGCTATATCGTGACAGATGTTGCAAAGGATGGAACGTTAACCGGGCCAAACCTTGAATTACTTCGAGAAGTGTGTGCTGCTACAACAAGGCCTGTTGTCGCAAGCGGTGGCGTATCAACACTGGCTGATCTTGTTGCAATCAAATCTCTCACGTCTATTGGCGTTGAAGGTGCGATCGTCGGCAAAGCGTTATACGCAGGCGCATTCACACTTCCAGAAGCAATTGAAACCTGTCGCTAATGCTGGCAAAGAGAATCATTCCGTGCCTTGATGTGGCAGCAGGCAGAGTCGTTAAGGGAGTTAATTTCCAAAATCTTCGTGACGCAGGCGACCCGGTAGAACTTGCAAAGTTGTACGGAGATGCTGGCGCAGATGAGTTGACCTTCCTCGACATTTCAGCATCTGTTGAAGATCGATCAACAACTCTTGAGATGGTGAGTAGAACCGCCGAACAGGTCTTTATTCCACTCACGGTAGGTGGTGGCATCAGAGCGAGTGCAGATGTGGATCGTCTATTGCGTGCGGGCGCCGACAAGGTTTCCATAAACACTGCAGCGATCAACAATCCGCAGTTAATTAATGAGATAGCAGATCGTTTTGGCAACCAAGTATTGGTCTTATCAGTCGATGCGAGAAGGGCAGAAACCCCTTCGGGATTTGAAGTCACGACTCACGGTGGGAGAAAGAGCGCTGGCCTCGATGCACTCGCATGGGTAGAGGAAGGCATCACCCGAGGTGTGGGTGAGATTCTGCTTAATTCAATGGATGCCGATGGCACAGGTGATGGGTACGACATCGAGATGATTCGAGCAGTTCGAGCAATCTCTTCTGTCCCGGTCATTGCAAGTGGGGGAGCTGGAAAGTTATCGGATTTCGCAAGCGCCCTCGACGCTGGGGCTGATGCGCTCCTAGCGGCGAGTGTCTTCCACTTTGGCACCTTCACAATTGCTGAGGTCAAGGAAGATCTCTCGGCACGTGGTTATTCAATTCGCCGCTAGGCGCCAATAGGGCAGAATGGGCTGATGACGTCGACAATTCCCGTAGAGATCACGGAGCACTTTGACCGTGGTGAACTCGTCGCCGCCATCGCGCAGGATCACGTGAGTGGTGATGTATTGATGGTTGCCTGGATGAACCGCGAAGCCCTTGAGCAGACGCTCGCAACCGGACGAGTTACTTACTGGAGTCGAAGTCGACATGAGCTCTGGGAGAAAGGGCTCACATCGGGCCACACTCAAAAGTTGGTGAGCGCTTCTTATGATTGTGATGGCGATGCAATCCTTCTCAAAGTCGATCAGATAGGCGCTGCTTGTCACACTGGCGAGCGAAGCTGCTTCCATCGAAATCTGGATCTCCAACCATGATGACCTTAGAAGAATTTCGCGAATACGCCGCACGTTATAACGTTATCCCCGTTTGGAAGCGCATTCTTGCTGATCACGAAACTCCATTAACTGTTTATAAGAAGCTTGCCGGTGATCGAAGTGGAACATTTCTTTTGGAGTCTGCCGAACATGGTGGAGTCTGGTCGCGTTACTCCTTTGTTGGCGTTAATTCACTCGCCACCCTTACTGAAGAAGATGGCCTTGCAGTGTGGAAAGGAAAGGCACCGGCTGGAGTTCCAACCGGAATCGATCCACTCGATGCCTTGAAGATAACTGCTGCACATTTGAAGAGTCCGACGATTGACGGTTTGCCACCGTTAACTGGTGGTTTAGTTGGGTACGCCGGGTATGACATTGTGCGTCGTCTCGAGAAGATTCCTGAAATTGCAGTAAACGATGTTGATCTGCCGGAAATCGCATATATGTTGACATCAGACTTAGCGATCTTTGATCACCTCACTGGATCGCTCACTCTCATCGCGAATGCAATTAACTGGGATGGCACTTCGGAACGGATGGATGAGGCCTACGAGGATGCGAGTGAACGTCTTCAGTTGATGATCGATGCGCTCTCAGTTCCGACTCGATCGATGATCTCAGAGCCGCTTCAGATAGTGAAGCCACAATATTCTCGAAATATGAGTTCTGAGGAGTTCTGTCAAAAGGTTGAAATCATTAGAGAAGAGATTCGAAGTGGTGAGGCATTTCAAGTTGTCTTGTCTCAGAGATTTGCCATGGAAGTTACCTCATCGGCTTTTGATATCTATCGAGCGCTGCGATTGAAAAATCCAAGTCCTTACATGTACCTATTCCGCTTTGACGATGGCTTAGAGATAGTTGGATCTAGCCCAGAAGCCCTGGTAAAGATCACGGGCCGCGAAGTCTTAGTGCACCCGATCGCAGGAACAAGACCGCGATCCCAAGACCCAGAGATAGATCAACGTAACGGTGAAGAACTTTTGGCAGATCCAAAAGAGCGCGCAGAGCACTTGATGCTCGTGGATCTTGGCCGAAATGACCTCGGAAGAGTATGTGAAGCTGGAACTGTTGAGGTTGTTGAATTCATGCACCTAGAACGTTATTCGCATGTCATGCATATAGTTTCAACAGTGGTGGGCAAGCTTTCATCACAATCGACCCCAGCGGATGCGCTCTTCGCGGTATTCCCAGCAGGCACACTCTCTGGTGCCCCAAAGCCACGAGCCATGGAGATTATTGAGCGATTGGAACCCACCCGTCGTGGAATTTACGGTGGGACGATTGGCTACTTCGATTTCCGTGGAAATATTGATTCATGTATCGCGATCCGCACTGCTGTAATAAAAGGTGGGACAGCCTATGTGCAAGCAGGTGCTGGAATCGTCGCCGATTCGGTTGCTCAATCAGAAGATTTAGAATGTCAAAATAAAGCAGCTGCGGTTCTCGGAGCAATTGCATCAGCCAATTCGATGAGAGCAATCACATGAGCACAATCATCTACAT